>Ga0209358_10000338_pt1 | contig 41283 bp, 36 predicted proteins | sample LauGreFa1BDMLBSN_2_FD_187574 | JGI IMG/M metagenome (GOLD analysis project Ga0209358, IMG submission 187574) | Freshwater lake microbial communities from Lake Michigan, USA - Fa13.BD.MLB.SN (SPAdes) (version 2) | ecosystem: Environmental > Aquatic > Freshwater > Lake | place: Lake Michigan, USA... | reverse complement strand
ACATTTCCAAAACCGGCAATAACACGGCCCTTCGCAGGCCAACGAAAACCAACGGACTCGATTGCCTCTTTTGCCGCAGGCGCTGCATTATTTGTTTTGGTGGCATCCGAACTTGCTGGAGCTGAAGAACCCAATGGCTCGGAAGCATCCGTCGAGGTAGTCTTGGCAACAGCAGCAACTTCGGAAGGCTGATCAACCTTTTCAGCCGTCTTCTTTGTTGTCGAAATTTTTGGAACAACCGCCGATACAGGTTCAGATTTCTCCGCCTTCGAACCGCTCGAAAGGCTTGCCCCGTCCCTATAAACAGGAATTATCAACCTTGTACCCGCCTTAGGCACCGCCTTTGCGGAAAGCTTGTTGGCTGTGCGTATCGCAGAAACTGGGACACCATACCGATCTGAAATCGTTTTGATCGTCTCACCGTCAGTCAAGATAACTTGGGAGCCTCCTTCAGGCGTCCAATATCCGATACCAGTCGCCGTAACGGTTTTTGAGGCACTTGCTGTACTCGACGCAACAACGGTCTTCTGCGGTTGAACAGCCGCAACCCGCATTGGTTCGCTAATTACTTGGGTGTTTTGTTTTGCAGGCGCTAAAGCAACTGGCGAAGCCAGAGGTTCCGAAGAAATAATCGACTTACTTCCCTGAGCGTCGACCGGTAACACATCAACTGCTGGCGATTGTTGCGCCTGCGGTGCCTTTTGACTGATCGATCCCGTCGCATTTGGGTCAAATCTTGCGGACCCAGCAAAAGGATTCGGAATTGATTGTGATGAACCGCCGTCAGTTGCGCAACCCGCCACAATTGCAGATAGCCCTAATGAGCACACAACGCGAATTAAAACTCTCGGCTGCACAGTTTTTACTCCAAAACGAACACAAAACATAATTTTAGTGAATAGCATTTTGGTTAATTATCCCTTTAAAACCGTCAAATTGTTTAGAGTTTTTACAGAATGGTCGAAATGCCAGGGATGAGTGGCGACAGATGAAATGGACCGATAATCTCCGGTTCAGGCGCTGCGTTAATTCCTTTTCTGTATCTGCACAAAAGTGGTATTCCCGAGCCGGACACAACGCAGACCAGAATGCCCTCTGGTGCCAATTGCCGGATCAAACTCTCTGGCACAGAGAGAATCGAGCCACTGAGTAGTATTCTATCAAATGGCCCGTTTGAGGCGTTTCCGTTACAACCATCATCCAAAATAATCGTAACGTTTTCGAGTGAGGAGTTGGCCAAGCGGGTCCTCGCAGCCAGCACGAGAGATTGAAACCGTTCCACCGAAACCACTTCGCCTGCCAAATTCGCTAAGATGGCAGTACCGTAGCCTGAACCGGTCCCGATCTCGAGAACCCGGTTTGTTGAGCGGATTTCAAGCAAATTGAACATCCTGGCCAACATGGACGGCGCAGTTTGTGTCTGCCCACATTCAATCGGAAGTGACACATCAGAGCCGGCCAGATCATGATATCGTCGGTCGATAAAGGATGACCGTTTGACAATTTCAAAGGCGCGCAGAAGCGCAGTGTCGCGTATCCCTCTCCCTCTAAGGTTCAGCAGGAATGACAAGGCTTGATCGCCCGCACTGTGCCGCTCATTCATGAAACTCAGTCCCAGCTGTCGAAGGCCTGGGCGTATCGTGTAATTGTCGGCTCGTCCGTGAGATCAAGACGCAAAGGTGTGATTGAGATATGCTTGTCTGCAAGCGCCTTGAGATCCGTGCCATGTCCCGGTTCTGACTGTCCGCGACCAAAAGCAACCCAATAATAAGGATTACCTCTTCCATCGCGACGTTCGTCAATCCGCAAAAGTTCTTGCTTACGCTGCCCCTGCACCGCGACATTGACGCCCTTTACGTCGTCAGGGCTACAATTCGGAAAATTAATATTCACAAGAACGTTTGGAGGAATACCCTCCTTGAGAACCTTCCTGATTATTTTTGCTGCATGCACGCGCCCGCAATCCCAATGTAGATTTTTAACACTATCGCCGCCATAGGCTTGCGAAAGCGCGAAGGACGGAACCCCGAGAATCGTCCCCTCCATAGCGGCGGCAACGGTTCCGGAATAGGTTACATCTTCAGCCACATTTTGCCCACGATTTACGCCGGAAATGATGAGATCAGGCTTGATGTCCATGATATGACGTATCGCCATTATCACACAGTCTGTTGGCGTACCACGGACAGCATAGCGCTTTGCGTCGATCTCTCTCAATCGAAGAGGATCATTCAGAGACAAAGAGTGAGCAACTCCGGATTGGTCCGTTTCAGGCGCAACGATCCAGACATCATCAGAAATTTCCCGTGCGATAGCCTCGCAAACAGCAAGACCCGGCGCGTGAATACCGTCATCATTCGAGACCAAAATACGCATCTTCAATGCCTTTCAAGGCGCTTCATGCCGCCCATATAAGGCAATAAAGCTGCTGGAATTGTTACGCTTCCATCTTCGTTCTGATAGTTCTCCAAAACAGCAACGAGCGCACGCCCGACCGCAATCCCTGAACCATTTAATGTGTGCACGAAACGAACCCCCGATCCGTCCGAAGCGCGGAAGCGAGCATTCATTCGTCGAGCCTGAAAATCACCGCACACCGAACAACTAGAAATTTCACGATACTGGTTCTGTCCGGGAAGCCATACCTCGATATCGTATGTTTTTTGCGATCCAAATCCCATATCTCCAGTGCAGAGCGTCAACACACGATATGGCAATTCGAGATCCTGAAGCACCCGTTCTGCCGAACGGGTCATGTAGTCATGCTCCGCTTCCGACTGTTCTGGAGACGCAATCGTCACAAGTTCAACTTTTGAGAACTGATGCTGCCGGATCATCCCGCGCGTATCTCGACCAGCAGCACCAGCCTCCGCCCTGAAACACGGAGTGAGTGCAGTTAATCGGAGCGGCAAAGCGGCTTCATCAAGGATATTGTCGCGAACCATGTTCGTCAAAGAAACTTCTGCTGTCGGGATCAGCCAATAGTCGGGCAATACCCGAAAAAGATCGTCGGCAAATTTAGGCAACTGGCCCGTGCCGAACATGGCATGATCCTTCACAAGGATCGGCGGATTGACTTCTTGATATCCATGAACGCTCGTGTGGAGATCGAGCATGAATTGCCCGAGAGCCCTTTCCAGCCGAGCTAAAGCACCTTTATTGATCACGAAGCGAGCACCCGACATTTTGGCAGCTGTCTCGAAATCCATCAGCCCCAAATTCTCACCAATTTCAAAATGCTGCTTCGGCGAAAATGAAAAGTCGCGCGGCTGCCCCCAAACGCTTCGAACAACATTTTCACGTTCGTCTCGACCAACGGGGACAGACTCAAGCGGCGTATTCGCGATCGTGGAAAGCGCAGCATCCAAAGCTGCTATCAATTGTTTTTCCTGGTCTTCCGATGCAGTCAACGTCTCTTTAAGACGTGCCACTTCTAGCTTGAGAGCTTCAGCCCGCCCAGTATCTTTGTTGGCGATTGCCTGTCCAATTTCTTTTGAAAAAACATTCCGCTTCTCTTGAACCGACTGAGCGAGGGAAATAGCTGCCCGTCGACGATCATCCAGCGCCAGAAGATCCTTTGACAAAGGCTCTAACCCCCGACTGACGAGCCCTTTATCAAATAGGTCAGCATTTTCCCGGATCCACCGTATATCGTACATTAAAATCCTCTCCCGAAGAGATCTGGTGTAAAGCTTTCCTAAAGAGCTTGATCGGCTTTATCCTGTGCCGCTTTACGCTGCTTTTCTACTATTTGAACCGAAAAAATGGAGAGCTCGTAAAGGAGCAACGTCGGAATCGCGAGAGAAAATTGGCTTATAATATCAGGTGGCGTCAAAACAGCAGCGATCACAAATACGATCAATATCGCATAACGGCGCTTGGCCCGAAGAAAGGCCGAGTCAATCACTCCTATACGCCCCAGAAGCGTCAGAATGACCGGCAGCTGGAACGTAATTCCGAAAGCAAAAATCAATGTCATGATCAACGCAAGGTATTCACTGACCTTGGGTAATAATTCAATTGAAGCAGCACCCGCTACATCAAGTTGCTGCTGCCCGATGGAAAACTTCATGACGACAGGCATAGCTATAAAGAATACTGCAGCGGCCCCGATCAAGAACAAGACCGGCGTTGCAATAAGGTAAGGCAGGAACGCGTCCTTCTCGTTTTTATACAACCCTGGCGCAACAAATTTGTAAATTTGGGTTGCAACTATAGGAAACGAGAAAAATGAAGCGCCAAAAATCGCAATTTTGATTTGTGTGAAAAGATATTCCAAAGGGGCAGTATAAATCAGTTTGACCTGCGAAACATCGCCTGCAGCTAGGACATAGGGGAAGATAAGCACATTATAAATCTGCTGCGCGAAGAAGAAGCTCAAGAAAAACATAAGCATAAAGGCAACAACAGATTTGATCAGACGCGATCGCAACTCGACGAGGTGCTCGATCAGAGGCGCCTTGGAAGCATCCATATCATCCGCAGTCATTAATTGTTTTCCTCGACTGCAATTGTGCTGGCATCCGCGACCTTAGAGGCGCGCTTTCTTCTTGGCGCCGTCTTCTTTTCCTCGACTGCATCGGTTCCCGCGACTTCTGAAACGATCAATGGAACCGGTTCGGACAAGTCGGAAAGCGTTCCGGAAACGAGCGACAACGTGGCATTCTGATCAATGACTTCCTTGGCTTCCGACGTAGCCTCCAAAGTGCTTGAGGGCTTCGTGTCCTCAGTCGAGGATGGCTGAGTTTCTGCGATTTTGGATATGTCGAATTTGGAACGGACCGTCGAATGGAGATCGGTCAATATTTTCTGCGTTTCCCCAAGATCGGCTTCTTTCATCGCGTCACTGAACTGGCCCTGAAAGTCCGCAGCCATACGCCGCAGTTTCCCCAGAGCTTGTCCGATCGTACGAAGCAAACCCGGCAACTCCTTGGGGCCGATGACGATCAGCGCAATAATGCCGATCACCAACAGTTCACCGCCGCCCAAATCAAACATTGTAGCCCATCCAATCAGGCCGATCCGAACCGGGAGCGGCTATTACCGAAGATAAAATCAGCTCGCTTTTCGCTCGCTTGATACAGTCTCCGCGACGTTTGCCGAACGCTGATCAGCAACCGGCTTGGCAGGCTCGGCACCCTCTGGCTGCACAACATCATCATCAGCCATGCCCTTCTTGAATGATTTAATGCCTTTCGCGACATCACCCATCAATTCAGAGACCTTACCCCGCCCAAAGAGCAGCATAAAAATGATGCCGACAACGATCCAATGCCAGATGCTTACGCCACCCATGTTACGTCTCCTGTTTATCTCGCGGGCGCCTGTGCCCGATCCTACAATGATGATTGAAACTAGGGCGACTAAGCGGCAAAAACAAGAACTTCCTTTTGATCGATCAATATTTTCGGATTTTTTTCAAAATCAACCAGGTCCTCGGCGCGCATGCGGGCTTTCAAAGGCCCGTCCAGTCCCTGCACACCAAACTCAACGAACTGGATATCGCCAAGGAATTTTTGAGACAAAATCCGCGCAGAAATCCCAGATTGAGATGACGAAACTCGAACGCCTGACGGCCGAACACAGATCGTTACCGTGGATGATTCCGGGCACTGAGGCGCAACAAACTCGCCAAGAACCGAAACCACACGCTCTCCGCGAACGGACCCCGACAATTCGGTAAAGTCACAAAAGAACCGAGCGGCATCGATATCAATAGGATTTCGATATAATTCCTCACCGGTGCCGATCTGTATGACAACACCATCGCGCAAAAGAGCAATTCGATCCGAAATTCGCATCGCCTCTTCTGGATCATGGGTCACGATGAGGGTCGTTGCTCCAAGCTCTCTCAGCAAAGCAATCGTTTCCTCGCGAACACGATCTCTCATTCGACGATCAAGGTTCGAAAATGGCTCGTCCATCAAAATTACACCCGGACGGGGTGCTACCGTTCTCGCAAGTGCAACACGTTGCTGTTCTCCACCAGACAACATATGCGGGAACAATTCAGCCTTGTCACTGAGCCCTACACGCGACAAAGCCCTCTGCATCGAATTATTCGCATCCGCCGTAGTCAGGTGCCTGAGACCGAAAAACACATTTTCTGCAACGGTCAGGTGGGGAAATAGGGCATAATCCTGAAACATCATACCAATGCCGCGATGTTCTGGGTCGACAAATCGAGTAGTTGAAGAGATCTCTTTGCCATCCAGAACAATGCGGCCGGTTACGATCCTCTCAACGCCTGCGGCAACCCTAAGCAAGGTTGTCTTGCCGCAACCGGACGGCCCCAACAACGAAACCACTTCTCCCGGCTCGACAACGAGATCAATCCCCTTGAGTACATCCCTGCTGCCATAGGCGTGACGAACACGATCGAAGACCAATTGCGACGGGATTGATGCGCCAACCGTACCTCTTGGTCCCCAATTTTTTTGAAATGCACCCGAATTATTCGCCATCGTTAGATCGCATTTTCCGGATCACGCAGCGGCTCGTCGCCCTCCTCGAGCCGCCCCTCGGAAAGCAAAACGAACAAATCTTCGTCCAGCGGGTCCTCATCACTTTGCAAATCGGGATTATCGGACGGTTGTGGGATGTTGAACCCTGCCGGTAACCGTCCGTCGAAAAATCCCGTTCCCTTCAGTTCTTCCAACCCCGGCAACTCGTCGAGTGAATTCAACCCGAACTGGATCAAAAAACCTTCGCTTGTACCGAAGGTGACTGGTCTGCCCGGAGTCCTCCGGCGACCACGCAACCTGATCCATCCCGCCTCGAGAAGTACGTCAATAGTACCCTTATGTGTCGCGACACCCCTGATATCTTCGATTTCACCACGCGTGACAGGCTGATGATATGCAATAATGGCAAGTGTTTCTAGAGCAGCACGCGACAGCCTACGCGGTTCAATCCGCTCCCGTTGGAGAATATATCCAAGATCGCGTGCCGTTTGAAACGTCCATTTTCCAGCAACCTGAACCAGATTGATCCCGCGTGTGGCGTAGTCCGCAGACAAGTGGGCAAGAATATCGTCTACGGACGAACTGGAAGGCATCGCCGCTTGAAGTTCTGAACTTGAGAGCGGTACTTCGGACGCGAAGAGAAGTGCCTCGATCAGGCGGCGGTCACGTCGGGCAACAGTCGAGGAAAATTCGGAATCATCCTGACTGTAAATTGCCGTACCTTGATAAAATTCGGTGGTGCTCATCAGTTTCGCTCTTTCCGGTGAATATTCGATTTTTTAAACCAGATGGGTTGGAAAGTATGTTCCTGACGAACTTCCGCTACCCCCTCTTTGACCAACTCCAGAAGTGCTGAAAATGATGAGGCACGAACACTTCGATATAAATCGCGATCCCCGACGAACTCAGACAATAAAGGTTCGATCTCCGTCCAATCAGTCGCATCAAGAATCAACTGCATCAGTGCCTTGCGAGCTTCAGGAATCGGCCAAACTGCGCGCTTCGCGATTGTCACCTGAGAGAGGGCATTTTTTTGCCTCTGGGAAGCGTAAGCCGACAGCAAATCGAAAATGGACACGTCCCAACGTTCTGACGGCTTCAGCGCGATTCCCTCAGGTTTTCCGCGCGAAAACACATCGCGACCGACCTGTGGCAAATCCTGCAGTGCGATGGAAGCCCTGCGGATTTCCTCTAGCAATTGAAGTCGCCGGTTTAAATTAGCCGCCAGTTCGGCAGCGTCTGGTTCCTCGCTATTCTGAACCGTCGGGAGTAACAGCTTGGATTTCAAATAGGCAAGCCAAGCAGCCATGACCAAATAATCGGCAGCAAGGTCAAGCCGACAATCCCTCGCCTCCTCGATAAAAGCGAGATACTGGTCTGCAAGGGCCAAGATCGATATTCGCTGGAGATCAACCTTTTGCCGCTTGGAGAGCTCAAGAAGCAAGTCTAGTGGCCCGGAGAAGCCCTCAATATCCAATAAAAATACCGGATCACTCGTTGCGCGATCAACGTGGAAGTCTGGTTCCTCAAAGAGTAGTTCCTGACGCATGAAAATCTTCCAACGCATTGATTCGTCGAAAGTTTGGCGACTTCAGAGACTATGCGCAAGCATTGCATCAAGCTTTTGGCGGCCTTCCACAGGATCAAACCCTTCGGGCGGCAATTTGATCAACTCCAGCGCGGCATCTGCTCTTTTCAAGGCTTCGCCATCAAGCATCGACGAACCCTCTACAACGCCAGAGGCTTCTTGCATCAACCCGTTACAATGCAGCGCGATGTCACACCCAGCTGAAAACAACCTTTCAGCACGCTGCCGGAAACTTCCTCCCAACGCTTTCATAGAAAGGTCATCACTGATCAGGAGCCCTTTAAACCCGATCTCGCCGCGAACGATGTTCTCAATGACAATTTTCGACATAGTCGCAGAATTAGACGGGTCAATAGCGCTGAACAATACATGCCCTGTCATACCTATCGGCAAGTCCGACAATCCCTTGAACGGGACAAAGTCGGTGCCCGATAGATCTTTGAAAGAGGCAGAAATTTCGGGCAGGTCTTCATGAGAGTCCAGCATTGCCCTGCCCTGGCCTGGCATGTGTTTCATAACGGGCAGGACACCGCCACTGATCAATCCCGTTGCCGCCGCCCTACCAAGCGTAACAACCTCCTCCGGCCGATAGGAATAGGCACGATCACCTATAGCCTCATGGGCACCTGGAATTGGAACATCAAGAACGGGCATACAATTGGCGGTTATCCCGACAGAAGCGAGGTCAAATGCAGTTAATCTGGCGGCGAGCCGGACTAGCTCTGCAGCAGCATTCAAATCACCACCACTCGCAGTTAAAAACCGGCCAGCGGCAGGATATTTCTGCCAATTTGGAACCGAAAGCCGCTGAACCCGACCACCCTCTTGATCTACAAAAACCGGTGCATCGGACCGCTCGACCAATTCCCGAAAGCGGGCGCATAATGAAGCGAGCTGGCTCGGGTCCGATACGTTCCTTTTGAAGAGGATCAACCCCCAAGGTTTAGCATCTCTAAAGAAACGCTCCTCATCCGCCGAAAACCGATATCCTGAACAACCTAATACAACAGCTCTACAAGCCAAAACCAATCACCTTCCAGACCTGAAAGACCATTCCGAAAACGAGCAGAGTTCGTCAATTTCGCGTGACGAAACACTGCCCCCCTTGAGCCAGATAGGAGTCACACAAAGCCTGTCCATCTGCCCGTGCAAGATTGACAACTCTCACCCTGAATACGGTTTTACCGCTATTCTCCCCCTTAAATATCCCCATTTCCAAACCTGCACCCGCATCACCCAAACGCGCTTTCACGCGGTCAACAAGAGCACGAGCTTCAGCGTCGGAAGCGGGTGCGCCGAACTGGACCGAATATAAGCCACTCGCCGGTTGAACGGATCCAAAAGGTGCAGCGTCAGCGGTCGGCTCTGTAACCGTGCTCTCCTGTGTCTCAGAGAGCAAGCCGGAGACTTCTGCCAAAGGATCAATCGTTAACTCCTCGGCATCAACGTCAGATGGCCGAATTGGCGGAAGCGGGACAGACACCAAAGTGGGTTGCTCTGGCTCCGCAGTTGGTTTGGCGTCACCCACGACGGTTATCTGGTCGGCGGTAGCGTTAGGCGTCGACGTGGTATTGCTCAAAGGTTCAGCAGGAGAAGTTATCGCGTTTGAAGGCGAAGAACTAGGTTCCAAAATGCCGGAAGGATCGATGATAGAGCCATCAGCTCGCACCGTCACCGTTCTGACCGACTTCACCGAAGCCAAAGCCTGTGTCTGAGGTTTCGACGCTGTATCAGGAGCCGAAATCGCTGAATTAGCGGTGGAATTACCCGGAGATACCGAAAGAGTCGTATCACTTTGATCCGCCTCTGGTATAACCTCGCCGCTTGCTCGAAGGTCAACAGGTTGCTCTTTCGTCGAAATCACAACAGCGGGTTTTTCATCGTCACTTTGTTGCCTTGTGAAGAGCTCGGAACCCGCCGGCGACGCTGGTTCTGGAGCAGATGCTTCTGGTTTCACACGGGTGGGATTAGTGTCTGCCTTGATCACCGGAACATCGCTCAACTCTGTCGAAAGCGAATTTGTTCGTGACATATAAAGATAAGCATAGCCGCCGGACACAATCAGAACCGTCAAAAATGCTACCAAAAAAATCGAGCGCCATGAACGCCCCTGATTGACCTCGTCCGGGAGCGCCCCCACATCTGGGAAACGGCCATCTCTCGGTCCCGTCAAAAATGGAGGAGGAACCTGTCCGGCTCGTTCATCCGTGGAAAAAGGCGGGGACGCTTCGCTCTCAGCGTGCTGATCGACCTCCGGAGCTTCCTCGACCCAACCTGACCCCGCACGGAAATCGGATCTCTCTTCCGAAGCAACAGAGTAATCGGTGGTCCTGTCGACCTGCCGTTGAGCGACGAATTTTTCAGAATCCGAAGCCCTGAAGGCCTGGTTGCGTGATGCCTCGCGCAACTGCCTTTCTAACTCATCAAGATTGATGGAAGACCGCGCCTTTGGCTCTTCGTTCATACTAAACCCTATCAACGACGGAGAAAACAGCGGGACTCAAACACCTTACCGCATTTCTTGAGGAGCCGAAACGCCAAGAACTCCAAGTCCCGAAGCAATGACGAATTTAACTGATTCGACTAGTCCAAGTCTTGCCAAACTAACAACCTTGTTGTCTTCAATGATGAAACGCATGCCGGGATCGTCTTTGCCCCGGTTCCACAGTGCATGAAAATCAGCCGCAAGATCATATAGATAAAAAGCTATTCTGTGAGGCTCGTGCGCCAAAGCGGCTGCTTCAATCAATCGGGGATATTGCGATAGACGACGAATGACTGTCTTCTCAGAAACATCACCCAACTGGTTGAAATCCGAGGTGTGCAGATCCCCCAGATCGTCTCCATGAAAGAAATTCTCCGCCTGCCGCCGAATCGAACAACACCGGGCATGGGCATATTGTACGTAAAAAACAGGGTTTTCTTTGCTTTGTTCGACCACTTTAGAAAGATCAAAGTCAAGCGAAGCATCATTCTTACGAAAGAGCATCATGAAGCGAACAGCGTCCGCGCCAACTTCATCAACCACTTCCCGTAATGTAACAAAGTCACCGGAGCGCTTCGACATTTTCACCGGCTGACCGTCCCGCAAAAGCCTGACCAGCTGACAAATCTTGACATCAAGAGCTGCTTTACCACCAGTAACCGCCTTTACAGCAGCCGTCATCCGTTTGATGTATCCGCTATGGTCGGCCCCCCAAACATCTATCATATTTGAAAAGCCGCGATCGAACTTCGAGCGGTGATAGGCGATATCAGCAGCAAAATACGTGTACGACCCATCCGATTTCAACAGCGGCCGGTCGACATCATCCCCGAAATCGGTTGCCCTGAACAGCGTTTGCTCGCGGTCTTCCCAGTCCTCGACGGGAGCGCCCTTCGGCGGCAGAAGTCTTCCCTGATAAACAAGATCGCGACTGATCATGTCATCGATCGTGGCCCTGATAACGTCTTTCTCTCCGAGCGCAAGTGACCGCTCCGAGAAAAAAAGATCGTGTCGGATGCCAAGCACAGCAAGATCTTCTTTTATCAGATCAAGCATCATCTCGATTGCCTTTGAGCGGACGATATCAATCCACTCGCTCTCGGGTAACCCTGTGAGGCGATCACCGTAACTCGCAGCCAAAGCTGTACCAACGGGCTTCAAATAATCGCCCGGATATAGTCCATCGGGTATTTCGCCAATCTCTTGGCCTAATGCTTCGCAATACCGCAAGAATGCGGATCGCGCGAGAATATCAACCTGCGCCCCGGCGTCATTGATATAATATTCTCTAACGACGCGATAATTGGCCGAACCTAATAGACTGGCCAGCGCGTCGCCAAATACCGCTCCGCGACCATGTCCAACATGCAAAGGGCCGGTTGGGTTCGCAGAAACATATTCAACATTGACAGCCTCACCCTGACCCACCTGGCTTTGGCCAAATTCAGGACCGGATGCCAAAATATTCTTTAGAACGTCATGATAAAGTGTGTCATCCAACATTAAGTTGATGAATCCTGGCCCTGCGATAGCAGCATGTGAGACCCCAACAATCTTCATGATCAAAGGTACCAGAAGGTCGGCAAGCTCGCGTGGTGAAATCCCGACTTCCTTCGACAAAACGAGAGCCACATTTGTTGCCATGTCGCCATGCGATGTGTCTTTGGGTGGCTCGACCACAATTCTGGAAAGGTCAGCGACGTTACGAAGTTCCCCGCGCTCGATCAGGCCTGCGACAACCGCAACAATTTGACCTCGAACAAATTCAAAAACATTCATGACAAGCTACCGTTAAAACAGGATGACCGCGGCTACCGCAATTCAGGCGTAACGTCAAACAGGCGCTTGTGCTCGTTAAGCGCGAAACGATCTGTCATTCCCGCGATATAATCGGCAATAACCCTCCGCGCATCGTCTTGCGAACGTGCCGCAATGGTTCGTCGCCACTCATCAGGCAACAAGCTATGGTCATCAATAAAGCGGTAAAACAGATCGGTGACGACCTGCTCTGCCCGCCCGCGTATCCTGGCTACGTCCTTCTGCCGATACATGTTTGCGAAAAGAAAGGCCTTTATGTCGCGGTCTGCCCGACCAAGTTCTTCCGGAAAAGCAACGACAGCTTGTCGGGATAGTCGAATTTTTTCAACATCCTGCCCTGAAAAATGGATCAACCGACCATGACTCTCCTTGATCACACCCTCGACAAAACGGGTTATCAGGCGCCGTCCAAGCTCATGAATCGCACGGGATGTCTCCAGATCGGGCCAATGATCGAATATTTCGTCGATGATCACGGCCAGAAAGGGAACAGATTTTAAATCTTCGAGGCAAAAAAAGCCGGCACGAAGACCATCATCAATATCATGCGTATTGTAGGCGATATCATCGGAGAGTGCGGCAACCTGCGCCTCGGGGCCGGCAAAGTCCGTTAGTCTGAGGGACTGAAGCGCGTCATAGCTGAGAAATTCTCTGGGAATCAGGCGTCCAGCATAAGACCCAATGCCTCGCCCTTCAGTATCAAGCAATGGTCCATTATGCTTGACTAAGCCCTCTAATGTTTCCCAACAGAGGTTCAACCCGTCAAATTCGGGATATCGCTTCTCGAGATGGGTCACGATCCGCAGCGTTTGGGCATTATGATCAAAGCCGCCATGGTCTGACATACAGGCATTCAGCGCATCTTCTCCAGTATGTCCAAAAGGTGTGTGCCCTAAATCATGCGCGAGCGCCAAAGCCTCCGCCAGATCTTCATCAAGCCCTAAAGCGCGAGCCAGCGAGCGTGAAATTTGCGCAACTTCGATCGTATGTGTCATGCGTGTCCGGTAATGATCCCCTTCATGATATACAAAAACTTGCGTTTTATGCTTCAATCGGCGGAAAGCGGTCGAATGGATGATTCGATCCCGATCCCTTTGAAAATCGCTACGGGTTGGCGAGTCGGGCTCCAAATGAAGTCGACCAAGCGTTTTTTCAGGATCCGACGCATAGGACGCGCGCCAACGGTCAAATCTTTTGCTCAAGGAAAAACTCCAATTGAAGAAACAGGCACGAATGACTACCTATAGGTGAGCAACGACGGGATTTAACGTGATGAACACGAGTGGCGCAATCGAATTTCAGTTTTCAGTTACCGAAACGGCAGCTCGGAGGATCATCTCTCTGGCGGCCTCGTCCAAAGAGGGGAAGTTTCTTCGACTGAGTGTCAATGGTGGTGGTTGTTCCGGCTTCCAATATGAATTCAAGCTGGAACATCAGGAACACGCGGACGATTTGAAAATCCACAAGCTTGATGCCATTGTTTTGGTCGATCCTGTTTCAATCGAGTTTCTCAAAGGCTCGACACTCGATTTCGTTGACGATCTGATGGGCCAATCATTTAGAGTTGAAAATCCGAATGCAAAGTCGTCATGCGGCTGCGGAACTAGTTTCTCTCTTTGATCGAAAAATTTTAAATACAGGGATACCAATTTCCGGTTTCTCACGTAAGTTGGTGTCATAATTTCGGAATCGAATGTGAGGCCCATGGACGCGCTTTTTATCGGACAAACCTATATCGACGTTACCTTTTTGACGGATCACATTCCCACAGGGGATGAAAAAACCGTTGCCGAAGATTACGCTGTTTCTTTTGGTGGAAATGCGGTCACCGCAGCATTTTGTTGCGCAAAACTTGGGATCGTTCCTGACCTGATCACTTCACTCGCCGATGACTGGCTTGGCCGCATGTTTCTGGATATGGCGGCAAAATATGCTATTCCCGTTCACGGCCGAAAGGTGAAAGAAAGCTCGCTATCTTTTGTGCTTCCGAATGGCGGAAAGCGGGCCATTATCCGTTGCCGCGACGATCACTATCTCCACCCATTCCCCACCCTGTACCTTAACGGGTGCAGAGGATTACACTTGGACGGCCATCAGGGAGATGCGGCGATCCACTACGCGAAGGTGTGCCGTGAAATCGGCGCAGTCACGTCGCTTGATGGAGGAGGACTTCGCGATAACACGATGGAATTATTGGAGTATATCGATGTTGCTATTTGCGCTGAGCGACTTGCTGAACAATTGAATGTGACGGATGCAGGCTTGCTCGACATATTGAAATCGAAAGGCGTTAAAATAGGTGGCGTCACGCGTGGTGAGCGCGGCATGGTCTGGTATGACGAAACCGGCGAGATCAAGTACCAACCACCCCTCGTCGTACCCTCCGCGGCTATCATCGACACGAGTGGTGCAGGCGATATTTTTCACGGTGCTTATTTTTACTCACGGTTGGCTTACCCAGACGAACCATGGGAGAAACATTTTGATTTCGCCCGCGCCGCCGCGGCACACAAGATACAAAAACTGGGGAATGAGGCAGGCCTTCCGTCGTTAAGGGATATTCAAATCGTACAAAATGATTTTAAAGTGGCAGCCTGATTGATAATTTGGCTGGCATTCTTTCCGGCCCGCAATCACACTCGTTTGTAACGCAGAAAGTGTTAACTGTGCCGCAGCAATTTAGGACACTCCTCTGGGTTTTATTCGTTGTCTTTGCAGTGCTCGCTCCAAGGTCGTCACATGCAATTGGAACGATCGTTCTGGATCAGGCTACGCTCTCGCTAGGTACAAGCGAGTTGAGCCTAAACCGCATCGAACTCAACGGCGCCGAAACGTCGCCGACCGAACTGAAGGCACTTTTTTCTTCCGCCAGTCCAGACGAGTTTCAAGAACGTTTAAAGCGCTTTTCTGCTTCCAGTCTTAAAATTGGCGAGTTGAAACAGACCCAAACAATGATGGGTGAAGTTTCAACATCAATCACCCGAAATCTTGAAATCATCGGTATAAGTAATGGTGTTGCGACACTCATTCGCGCCGAGGGCGGTATATTTGGTGGCACGTCGGACGCCAATGGTTCTCATTCGGGCACGTTTGGGGCCTACACACTTTCAGACGTAGATATTCCCTTGTTTATACGCGTAAGCTACGGGCGAAAATCCATGGCGTCCGACGTCTTCGCTCAGGCCTATACATCTGCCACAGTCGAAAACATCGCTTTTTCGCCGGCCACCGGTCCGTCAGCCACGATTGCCTCCCTCAGTGCCAAAAATGTTCGCTTCAAAGAAATCGACGGCGGCGTTTTAACGCTCGTCGAGCGGATCTCAAATCGTAATTTTGATGCGCCCGAAATGTCCGATGCTGATAAGATCGCGCTTGTTCTCGACTATTTGACCTTGACGGACACAATCTCAATTGGCTCGCTCGATATCGTCGGCTTCGGGTTGAAAAGTCCAAATGAGAACGAAGTCACGATCAATGTCGGCAGGATTGCATTTGCCGGCGCCACCAACGAGGCTGGCGCGACGCTTCGAATGGAGGGCTTTGATGTTTCCGCACCGGATGGAAAAGTAAAAATCGGATCGATTAGCCAAACCGGTTTTGATATTTCCCCGACACTGGATAAAATACGTGCTGAGCTATCTGAAGCTGGAGCAAAACTCGAAGATATTGAGCTTCAGAATGTCATGCCGGTGCTCGGTCAATTTGAACTTAGGGACGCGGCGTTCGAAACAAGTCAACCTACCCCCGTTAAAGCTGGCGTTCGATCAATCGCGATTGTTTTTGATAATCCGGACGGGGGAGTCCCCGTCGGATTAAAATGGACACTTGATGGACTCTTCGGGCCGTTCCCAATTGATCCGAACGACGAAATATCCCAAACAATGATCAGCCTTGGCTATCGTGACTTTGATCTCTCCAGTACGGCAGAATTGCTTTGGAATACCCCGAGAACAGAACTCTCCGGCAATCTTGCTGTGTCCGGGGCAAATATGGGTTCTTTAAGTGCGACAGCGCAGATCGGTGGCGTGTCCCAGGAGCAACTGATCACAAATCCGTCATCCGCCCTGATAACCGCGATGGCAGCAACGCTCAAGGCGGCAACGATTGAGATCGAAAATCGTGGATTAGCCGAACGTTTGATCGATCAGGATGCCGTCAAAACGAAGCGTTCGCCGGAGCAGGTCAAAAAAGCCTACGCATCCGTCGCCGCGGCTAGCTTGCAACTTTACCTCGGCGCGAATGAAACGGCTATGCGATTGACCCGTTCTATCGTTCGCTTCATTGAAAATCCAACAAAGTTTTCAATCACCGCCCAATCAAAAAACAAAGCCGGCGTCGGTATTGCAGATACCACTCTCGCCGAGGAACCGGGCGCGATTATCGATCTTTTCGACATCACGACATCGTCCGATTAGGGCACCACTACTTTTCATTCTTGACTTCGTTGGATTGAGCTTCAACGACGGCCAAAGCTGTCATATTGACCACACCCCTCGCCGTCACCGACGATGTCAATACGTGAGCCGGTCGTGCTGTGCCAATAAGGATCGGCCCCACAGGCAAGGCATCCGCCATAACCTTGATCATTTGGAACGCGATATTGGCTGCATCCAGATTAGGCAAAATCAAAACATTTGCATCGGATTGCAGGCTACTCGTCGGCAGTCGCTTCGCTCGAACGGCACTGATCAAAGCTGTGTCACCCTGCATCTCGCCATCCACTTCAAGGTCCGGGGCGCGTTCACGGATAAGAGCCAATGCCCTTCGCATTTTCAGAGCCGACGGCGCGTCAGAGTCTCCAAAATCGGAGTGCGAGAGCAATGCAATTTTCGGAACAATACCGAATCTACGAACATGATCAGCGCATAAAATAGCCACCTCTGCCAAATCTTCGCTTGTGGGGTCCGTCTTGACGTGAGTATCAGCAAGAAAATAATTTCCCATCGGCGTGATCATGAGACTCATCGCCGACAACTCATCAACGTCTGATCGCAGTCCGATAATATCGCGTATATACCGCAACCGGGACTGAAACCGTCCCTCGAGGCCCGTAATCATGGCGTCGGCATCGCCACGCATCACGGCGATCGCTGCGATAACCGTCGAATTCGTCCTGACAAGTGTCCGGGCAGCTTCTGGTGTAACGCCCTTTCGGCCCGTCAATTCAATCAATGTCGCCACATAGTCGCGATAGCGTGGATCATCTTCCGGATTGATGATCTCGATATCTTTACCCGGCCTGATCGATAAACCGTGTCGAACACAACGACTTTCGATCACACTTGGTCGACCGATCAGGATCGGGATAGCAAACCCTTCTTCGATAGCGATTTGTGCTGCTCTGAGAACCCGTTCATCCTCCCCGTCCGCATAAATAACGCGTTTTGGGGCAGCTTTCGCCTGACTGAAGATCGGTTTCATGATAAAACCGGATCGGAAGACAAACCCGGTCAAACGCTCCTCATAAGCGACAAAATCGGTAATCGGGCTACGTGCGACACCACTCTCAATCGCGGCCTTCGCGACGGCTGGTGCGATCCTCAGGATCAGACGCGGATCGAAGGGACTGGGGATGAGTGAGTCCGCCCCAAAGGTGGAGACTTCGCCACCATAGGCTTTTGCTGCAACATCCGACGGAGCCTCGCGGGCGAGCTTTGCAATGGCTCCCACGGCTGCAAGCTTCATCGCTTCATTGATCGTCCGCGCCCCAACATCCAGCGCACCACGGAAAATATATGGAAAACAAAGAACATTGTTCACTTGATTGGGATAATCCGAACGCCCCGTACAAATCATCGCGTCCGGTCGAACAGCACGCGCCTCTTCCGGCATAATCTCCGGGTTAGGGTTCGCCAATGCTAGAATAAGCGGCTTGGGCGCCATCCGTGCGACCATCTCCGGCTTTAACACACCGCCAGCCGAGACACCGAGGAAAACGTCAGCGCCATCTATAATCTCACCCAATGTCCGCTTATCAGTCTCCTGTGCAAAAATACTCTTCCAACGATCCATCAGTTTTTCCCGACCGAGATAAACCACCCCTTCAAGATCGCTGATCCAAATATTCTCGCGTTTTACACCAAGGGAAACTAATAAATTAAGGCAAGCCAAAGCAGCCGCACCGGCTCCCGAGGCTACGATCTTGATTGTTCCCAAATTTTTACCGGCAAAATCAACAGCATTCAAAACTGCGGCACTGACGATAATAGCGGTCCCATGCTGGTCGTCATGAAAGACCGGAATATCCATGCGCTCGCGAAGTTTTGCCTCAACCTCGAAACATTCAGGCGCTTTGATATCTTCAAGATTGATGCCGCCAAACGTAGGTTCAAGCGCGGCTACAACATCGACTAATCTGTCGACATCGAGCTCTGCAACTTCAATATCAAAAACATCAATGCCAGCGAACTTCTTGAAAAGAACCGCCTTTCCTTCCATCACAGGTTTAGCCGCCAATGGGCCGATATTGCCCAGCCCAAGAACGGCGGTACCATTGGTGAGAACGGCGACAAGGTTTTGCCGTCCGGTCAGAAACGCCGCCTGCCCGGGATCGGCGGCAATGGCTTCGCAGGGCGCTGCAACGCCGGGGGAATAGGCTAGAGCCAGATCCCGCTGGCTCCCCAACGGCTTTGTCGCCTGTATTTCAAGTTTTCCGGGCTTGGGGAGCCTGTGGTAAGCTAAAGCAGCAACCCGAAGATCGTCTGAAATTGATGATGCCACTTTAACCTCCGAAATCCGATTGAGTACCCCGCGGAAACCCAGGAACCATTATTTTTCTTGGATGTTGAGCCGAAGGTTCAATTCCCGCAACTGCTTCGTGCCGACATCCGAGGGCGCTCCCATCAGAAGATCAAGCGCCTGCTGGTTCATCGGGAACAAAGCCACTTCCCGAAGATTTTGTGCCCCACATAACAGCATCACCATCCGGTCAACACCGGCTGCCATGCCGCCATGGGGCGGCGCACCATATTGAAATGCGCGATACATTCCGCCAAACCGCTCGATAACCGTCTCTTCTCCATAGCCGGCAATCTCGAAAGCTTTGACCATCGCATCCGGCATGTGATTTCGGATGCCACCGGACGCGATCTCGAACCCGTTACAGGCGATGTCGTACTGAAACGCTTTGATGGTGACAGGGTCTTGCGTGTTCAACGCTTCGAGCCCGCCCTGCGGCATCGAAAAAGGGTTGTGGGAGAAGTCAACTTTCTTCTCCTCCTCATTCCACTCGAACATCGGGAAATCAACAATCCAGGCGAGTTCAAAACTGTTCTCGTCAACGAGGTTGAGATCCGCACCTACCTTGATACGCGCCGCTCCTGCGAACTTTGCAAATTTTTCAGGGTCACCCGCCGCAAAAAAGGCGGCATCACCCTCTTGCAACCCGAGTTGAAGACGGATCAATTCAGTCCGCTCGGGTCCGATATTGTTGGCAATCGGACCAGCACCTGCCCCCTCACGCCAGAAAATGTACCCAAGCCCCGGTTGCCCTTCGCCTTGAGCCCAAGAATTCATGCGATCGCAAAAGGTCCGCTGTCCCCCGCCAGGCGCGGGAATAGCCCAGATCGCGTTCTTCTTATCCTCAAGAATACGCGAAAAAACCTTGAAATTTGAACCACAGAAATGTTCCGAAACATCTGCCATCTCGAGCGGTTCGCCCGAGTGCGGATTCCGGATACGCAGATCAGGCTTGTCAGAACCGTATTTTTGCATCGAAACTTTATAGGAAATCCGCGGCCATGGTGCCGGTGTCACTTTCTTCCCATTGCCGAATTGCTCAAAAATGCCGCCAACGACCGGCTCAACAGCAGCAAAAACATCCTCCTGAGTCACAAAGCTCATTTCGAGATCAAGCTGGTAAAATTCACCCGGCAACCTGTCTGCACGGGGATCTTCATCGCGGAAACAAGGTGCGATCTGGAAATACCGGTCAAACCCCGCCATCATGAGGAGTTGCTTGTACTGTTGCGGCGCTTGCGGCAACGCATAGAACTTTCCCGGATGCAGTCGGGAAGGCACCAGAAAATCACGCGCCCCCTCAGGTGATGAAGCCGTCAGGATTGGAGTCTGAAATTCGTTGAACCCCTGCGCTTTCATGCGGCTGCGCATACTGTCGATCACGGCAACCCGCGTCATGATATTCGCATGCAGCTTTTCGCGACGCAGATCGAGGAAGCGGTATTTTAAACGAGTTTCTTCCGGAAACGGCTGGTCACCGAATACTTGCACCGGCAATTCGGCCGATGCACCCAACACTTCACATTCGGTTACATAAAGTTCGATAAGTCCGGTGGGCAAATCGTGATTTTCGGTACCGGCAGGACGAAGGCGGACCTTGCCGTCAAGCCGGACAACCCATTCCGAACGAAAACGCTCGGCGTCTTTGAACGCAGGTGAATCCGGATCAACGACGCATTGTGTCAGTCCGTAATGATCGCGCAAATCGATAAACAAAATGCCGCCATGATCGCGGATCCGGTGACACCACCCCGAGAGACGCGCATCCGTTCCAACGTCAGTCTCGCGAACTTCCCCGCATGTGTGCGTCCTGTACCGGTGCGTCATTTGATCCTCAAATTTCTAATTCAGTTGCGCCGGAAAAGCGCACGCGGCAGCAAGCTTTGTCAAGTGATAAGCCAAAACTGTGGCCGTCGTGTCGTGCCAGCAAAACAGCCCTCTAAAGGTATCTGTACCCGTCAATCCAATGTAACCATGCGAATCGGCAGATCACTCGGTTAGTATAAAACATCATTTAGTGAGAAACGACGCCTATGCCCATGATTACAGACACGCTCGCACTCGAAATGGCCTGCAAGCGATTGGCCCGGTTTGATTATGTCACTATCGATACCGAATTTATGCGAGAGACAACATTTTACCCTAAATTATGTCTGATCCAACTCGCTGGTCCCGATGATAGCGTGATCATCGATCCCCTTGCACCTGATCTCGATCTTTCCTCATTCCTCGCTCTGATGCGCAATCCGGACGTCACAAAAGTATTTCACTCCGGTCGGCAGGACATCGAGATTCTCTGGCACCTCGATAAATGTATCCCGTCGCCCGTCTTCGATACCCAAATCGCAGCCATGGTCTGTGGCTATGGCGACAGCGTTTCCTACGAACAACTCGCACACGATCTCGCCAATGCGAAAATTGATAAATCTTCGAGGTTTACGGATTGGTCACAGCGGCCGCTCACCGAAGCCCAGCTCTCCTATGCACAATCCGATGTGACATTTCTTCGCGACGTTTATAAAGCACTCTTGGCCGATCTTGAAAAAACGAGACGTCGACACTGGCTTGATGAAGAAGTGCTAATTCTGACGTCGCCGTCGACATACGAACTCGACCCGGAAAATGCCTGGCAACGTCTCAAAGGGCGGGTTCGCAAGCCAAAAGAATTGGCAATTCTGATAGAAGTCGCCGCATTACGGGAACGCGAGGCCAGAAGCCGCGATGTACCCCGCGGTCGCGTTCTCAAAGACGATGCAATGATCGATATTGCCGTCTCTGCGCCGCGATCCGTCGAAGCGCTTGGTCGGCTTCGGTCTATTCCCTCCGGCTTTGAACGTTCACGTATCGGGACAGAGTTGATCGAATGCGTCGAACGTGGCCTTTCGCGCGACCCGAAAGCACTTCCGTTGCAGGTGAAGGCTGAGAGAAGGCCCTATAGTGGTGCGACTGTCGAACTGCTAAAAGTGCTATTGCGCATTATAAGTGACAGCGAGCGCGTGGCCTCAAAAATCCTTTCGACCGTCGACGATTTGGAAGCCATCGCCTCGGATGATAATGCCGATGTGCACGCGCTTCACGGTTGGCGGCGCGAGGTTTTCGGACAAAAGGCGCTCGATCTGAAACACGGGAAACTGGCCTTTGCAATCAACAACGGCAAGGTCATCATATTCCCCCGCTAGGACTTAGAAATGCTGATCAGCGGCGAACGACCGATCAGGCGTCCCAACGCCTTCAGCCGGTTGAAGACGCGGTCGCCGGCAAGCGCCGCAAGTTCCAATGGCAGCCGGAGTTCCACTTTGCCTTGTCCGCAGATCAAACTCGTCTTCGGCAAAACGTCCGGCATCGCAGCGGAGATCAGATAAACGACCCGGAGCGCTGCTCCAAAAATGCGTGCCCGGTCAATGAGACGGCTTGATGCCAGTTCCTTCAATCGTGGACTGATCTCGTCATCTGACAGACCCATATGCCGATAGGCTGCCGTAAGCGCAAGATAGGCGCGGCCCGCATGGTCAATTCCGCTGAAGCCCGCATTTGCAATAATGTTGACCGATTGTTCGCCGCGATAATCAGGATGTGCGCGCCATCCGATATCCGACAGCAGACAAGCTGCATGCCGCAACCTGCGATCCTCGGAAGTATCTTCAATATTGGTGGACGCAAAAAACTGGTCCATCCATGGCACCAACTGTTCAGCATGCAGTGGCGCACGCGATCTCAGCTTGTTTAAATCCGATGCTGCCGCAACAAGAGGGTCCTGCTTTTTGACATCCTTTTCAAGCCGATCAAACAGAATACCCTCACGCACCCCAAGTGCCGAAATCACAATTCGTGCCGGTTTGGCACTCCGAATCAACTCCTCAAGTACGAGTGCCCCATAAACAAGAAGCGGGCGCCGCGCGAAAGAAACGCTCTCGATCGAATCAAGCGTCTCGGCCTCGACCCGCTCGACGAGCGATGCAAAATCGGACGCATCCTGCGCGGGAATAACGTAATTATGCATCACATTCAGTGGGTATCCGCGTTGCCCCATATGAAGTTTTGCCAAAGAACGCCAAGTTCCGCCAACCGCATAAAAGGATTGGCCGCGGGCGGCCTTGAGTTGTGGCAAATCGCTCAACAACTCCTTGATATGTTTTTGTGCCTTCTTAATGTTGCCTCCGGAGAGATCGAGAAGCGACAGCACTCCGAGAGGTAAAGTAACCCCCTTCCCGAATTCGGTACCCTTGACATCGATCAATTCCAGAGATCCGCCACCAAGATCACCAACCAAACCCTGCGGCTTCCAGAAGCCTGAAATCACCCCCATTGCCGATAGTTCGGCCTCTCGCTTGCCAGACAGAAGCAAGATGTCTGTTTTGGTGATTTCACGACATTTGCTCACGAATTCCGCGCCATTCTTGGCGTCTCGTGCTGCTGCCGTCGCAAACACGAAAAGATCGGAAACGCTCATAATATCGCAAAGCACGCGAAACCTTTTCAGCGCTTCATAGGCACGCTCCATGCCATCGACGGGCAATAATCCTGTGGTCAATATTGCCCGACCAAGCCCGCACAAGACCTTTTCGTTGAAAATTGGCGTCGGCGTACGGCTAAGCCCCTCGTAAATGACAAGTCGAACCGAATTCGATCCAATATCGATGATTGCGATCGGAAGCCCGACATCCAATCGACCCTTGGCATTAAAAGGCATGCTGACGTCTCAATCCTGCTGATGTTCAGCTTCGTCCTTTATACGCTCTGCAATTTTTCCGGAAGCCCCGGCACGTAATTGCTGGGGACCAGAATCCCTTAAAGCTTTTCCCCGACCGGAGAGGCTCGGATTGGTCATGAAATAGCGCTGGGCGTTGAACGGCGTTTCGTTGGGCTTTTTGGACATCCGTTTGCTTGTTCCGTCGGCATTCACCTGCCAGCTCTGTTCGTTGTCGAGAAAATTGGCGACGAATATCTGGTTTAATACCTGTTGATGAACCGTCGGATTCAGAATTGGAACGAGAGACTCAACCCGTCGATCCAAATTTCGCTGCATAAGATCGGCAGAAGAGATAAACACTTTAGCTTTCGGGTGAGGAAGTTTGAAACCATTGGCAAAAGCGTAAATCCGTGTGTGCTCGAGAAACCGTCCCACGATCGATTTCACGCGAATATTATCGGACAGTCCGGGAACACCGGGCCTTAAACAACAAATACCCCGCACAACGAAGTCGATCTGCACCCCCGCAGCGCTAGCGGCATAGAGCGCGTCAATGACTTCGGGGTCTACGAGCGAATTGCATTTCCCCCAAATGGCTGCGGGACGCCCTGCTTTCGCATTGTCGATCTCGGTCGAAATATGAGTGAGAATCGTTTGCTTGAGCGTCAACGGAGATATCGAAAGCCGCTCCAACTGCCCGGGTTCGGCGTAGCCTGTAATGAAGTTGAAAATCTTTGCAACGTCCCGCCCATAGGCCGGATCCGCTGTAAAAAACGAGAGATCTGTATAAATACGCGCCGTAATCGGATGGTAGTTTCCCGTCCCGAGGTGGCAATAACTGACGAGATTTCCCTCCTCGCGCCGGACAACCATCGATAACTTTGCATGTGTCTTGAGTTCCAGAAATCCGAACACCACCTGCGCACCTGCGCGTTCGAGATCGCGCGCCCACCGAATATTCGCCTCCTCGTCAAACCGCGCCTTCAATTCGACGAGTGCGGTTACGGACTTGCCGGCTTCCGCAGCCTCGGCCAGCGCCTTGATGATGGGGCTGTTGGCAGATGTCCGATAAAGTGTTTGCTTGATTGCAATCACATTGGGGTCGCGCGCAGCCTGTTGCAAAAACTGGACAACAACATCAAACGATTCATAAGGATGGTGGACAATAAGATCCTTTTCTCGAATTGCAGCAAAACAATCACCGCCATGTTCGCGGATGCGCTCCGGAAACCGCGCATTGAAAGGGATAAACTTCAAGGATGGACGATCAAGATTAACGAGTTGGGAAAGATCCGAAAGAGCCAAAAGCCCGGCAACAGAAAATACCGTTTCTCCCGGGACATGAAACTCGTTGATGATGAAGTTGCTGATACTCTCGGGCATCGCTGCCTCAATCTCGAGCCGGATGATCGATCCACGGCGGCGCTGCTTAAGGGCAGTTTCAAAGAGCCGAACAAGATCCTCCGCTTCCTCCTCGATTTCGAGGTCAGAATCCCGAATAATCCTGAAGACACCAAGCCCCTTCACAGAATAACCGGGAAACAGCCGCTCGATGAAAAGACTGACGACTTGCTCGAGAAGAACAAAACGCGCCACCGAAGTGCCCGGATCATCAGGCAGACGTACAAAACGATCCACCGAATTCGGTAACCGGATCAGGGCGTTCAAGGTCCGTCCGTCCGATATCCGCATCAGCAGGAGAGCGAGCGAAAACCCGAGATTGGGGATAAACGGGAATGGATGGGCAGGATCAACCGCAAGCGGCGTCAGGACTGGAAATACATGGTCCAGAAAGTAACCTTCCAGCCACGTTTTGTCGTTCTCTCCGAGATCGCTGCCTTCTATGATCGAAACGCCTGCCTTCGACAAAAGAAGCTTTAACTCCCGCCACCGCTTTTGCTGGTCTCCTGCAAGCACGGACACAGCATTTCCGATCAGTTTCAATTGCTGTTCGGGCGACAATCCATCTTCCGATTTTTCCATCACGCCCGAGTTCAGCTGCCCCCGCAAACCTGCGACGCGGACCATGAAGAACTCATCCAGATTAGCAGCCGAGATCGACAGAAACCGGAGTTGCTCAAGCAAAGGATGAGAGGAGTTCGACGCTTCTTCAAGAACACGCCGGTTGAACTGGAGCCACGACAATTCCCGATTGATAAAACGCTTCGGCGAAGCGGCGAGAGACACCGGTGTCCGCTTGCGTAAGCCACTCGATGCCTGCCTCCGCACGGGCTTTTCGCGGTTGATTGTCATTTCTCGCTTCCTAACATGAAGGACCCATAGTTCGCTTTCATGACCCTAATCTGACACAGATATCTTCATTCCGCATAGAGTACCAAAAAACTCACTCACTCTGTGTATTATCGAATTTTTGTAGACACTCCGAAACAAGCCCCTTGGTGATGCGTCGCCCGCGAATCAGGCCTTCCTGATCAATCAATTCGACAAATCTCTGCACGGAATCGACCGATCTCTCGATCCTTTGCCGGATATATTCCACAATCGACGTGTCAACAATCATCTGGCGATCGAGCAACAGTTTCACAAGCAAGGCCCCAAGCAGCGCATCATCAGGTTGCTCGATCTCGACCGAAATCGCCCGTCTCAACCGCGACAAAAGATCAGGCGTTTTTAAATCCCAGCCTGCCAGGGCCCCACGTCCTGTCAAAAGCACCCATCCACCACGTTCCTCCATCGCATTGATCAGATGGAAGAGTGCATCCTCGTCTCTCGGAAGCGCCTCGCACTTCTCGATAACGACTGCCGAATTGGCGACGAGATGGGGCACACGAACGCTGGTGAGATCTTGGACATCCAGCGCCCACGCATTGGCCCGCTTCGCCCAAATCGTCGATAAATGAGTCTTCCCCGAACCCGGTGGACCGGACAAAACAAGAAGCCGGCTCGGCCATTCGGGCCAAGCCTCCAGCAGACTATACGCGCTCTCATTGCTCGAACTCACGAGAAAGTCCTCGGTATCCATTCGGGGAAACACCGGCAAGTCGAGCGTCAGTTGGCGTGGAGTCTCGTTCATGAAGTCAGTCGGCCATATGCTTTGTAAACTGAGCCAGATAGGTCGCCATCGAGACACTTGTCAAAGCCGCAACAGCGATAATCCCGTATTCCACGACCCAATCGATCCGCAACGAAAAGGCTTGCATTCCCAAAATGAGGCCTGCAAACGAAATCTGGATCAACGTGTTCAGTTTGGAGACCATATGCGGATTGATTGGCATCGGTGAACCCATGAGCCACGCCAATAAAATACCGCCAACAATCATAATATCGCGCGATACCACCATGATCGCGACCCAGCTCGGCACAAGCCCGACAATACTCAGCATGACAAATATCGAGACCAGCAATGCCTTGTCAGCAATGGGGTCGAGATAGGCGCCTAGTTCCGTTTGCATTGAATAACGGCGCGCGATTGTGCCGTCGATTGCATCCGATATGCCCGCAACCGAAAAGCAGACAAATGCCAGCATCCAGTTACCCTGTCCGATTGTAACAATGATAACCGGCACGAGAAGGAGCCGCATCAACGTGATGATATTTGGAATCATGTCGCCTCAAAAAAATAAATGAACACAAAATCGCATGGATTCGATGTGGGTAATCACTGCACTACTTGCAAGGAGACAATAAGCACCTTACTCGGTTTTGATACAAAGAGGATATGATCATGGTGAAAAAGCGGCAGAACGGGCTCACCTACGCCGATTCCGGTGTCGACATTGATGCTGGCAACGAATTGGTCGACCAAATCAAGCCGCTGGTCAGATCAACGCGGCGTCCGGGTGCCGACGCGGAAATCGGTGGCTTCGGCGGCCTGTTCGATCTGAAGGCCGCGGGTTTCAAGGACCCAATCCTCGTTGCGGCCAATGACGGAGTGGGCACAAAAGTCAAAATCGCGATAGAAACCGGTATCCACGACACGATCGGTATCGATCTCGTTGCCATGTGCGTAAACGATCTCGTGGTTCAGGGGGCCGAACCTCTTTTCTTTCTCGATTATTTTGCAACCGGCAAACTCGAACCCCATATCGGGGCTGAAATCATCAAAGGAATCGCAAAAGGCTGCATCGAATCAGGCTGCGCCTTGATCGGCGGCGAAACGGCTGAAATGCCCGGGCTTTACGGGCGCGGCGATTATGATCTCGCTGGTTTTGCGGTGGGAGCCGCAGAGCGCGGCACATTGCTACCAAAATCTGATATCGGCCCCTCCGACGTCATCATCGGACTCCCATCCTCAGGCGTCCATTCGAACGGATTTTCTCTCGTCCGCCGCATTGTAGAACTCTCCGGCCTGAAATGGTCCGATCCTGCACCTTTTTCTCCTGAAGAAACGCTCGGTGATGCGCTTCTCACCCCGACCCGCCTTTACGTGAAGCCGATCCTCGCCGCGCTCAAAGCTACGCCAGCCATCAAGGCCTTCGCCCATATCACCGGCGGCGGCTTTCCCGATAACATTCCCCGCGTCCTTCCCGAAGGATCGAACGCCGAGATCAACCTCGCAACAATTCCCGTTCTGCCAGTCTTTAAATGGCTCGCTGCCACCGGAGGCGTCGCCCCCCATGAAATGCTTCGCACCTTCAATTGCGGCATTGGAATGGTCGCAATCGTTGCAAATAAACACGCCGACGAGGTGATCGAGATTTTTGCGAAGGTGGGGCAACCGGCCTTCAAAATCGGTAAAATCACCGAAGGTGACGGCAAACCAGAGCGCGTCTCGTACAAAGGCACCCTGAAACTCTGACATGAACAAGGTCAAAACAGCCATTCTGATCTCAGGTCGCGGGTCAAACATGACCGCGTTGATCAATGCGACCAAGGACCCCTCCTTTCCCGCAGAGATCACAATCGTCATCTCCAACGACCCCTCGGCTAGCGGCCTCGAAAAGGCGCAGAACCTCGGCATAAAAACCAGTATCATCGACCACACAAAATATGCGTCTCGTGACTCATTTGAAGACGCGGTCCATCAATGTCTAACCTTGGAAAGCGTCGAACTTGTTTGTCTAGCCGGGTTCATGCGCATTTTGGGGGCAAATTTTATATCCCAATGGCAGCGCCGCTTGCTCAATATTCACCCCTCCCTTCTCCCCGCCTTTCGCGGCCTCCATACCCATGAAAAAGCGCTCGAAGCGGGCGTCAAAATCCACGGCTGTACCGTCCATCACGTTGTGCCGGATCTCGACGCCGGTCCCATCATTTCCCAAGCAGCTGTCCCTGTTTTGGAAAATGATACGGACGAAACGCTTGCCGCGCGTGTGCTTGAGGCTGAACTTCAACTCTATCCCGAAGCACTTCGACGCACCGCTCTGGCACTTCGGGACACAGCCCTGCCGAATGCCGGACGCGCCGACGAGATCGTCAGCCTCTTCTCTCCACCGCTTGGCAAAAACTAGCGCTCACTATCGGAAATACGCGCCACGTCTTGTCGTGAACACGATTGGACGCTATAGACCGCCCGTACCACAGACAAAACAAGGATTCTGATCATGGCGCTTCAGCGCACTTTTTCTATTCTCAAGCCAGATGCTACCGCCCGTAACCTGACAGGTGCGGTGAACGCCGTCATTGAAAAAGCCGGCCTGCGGATCGTTGCACAAAAGCGGATCCACATGACCACGCATCAGGCTCAGACATTTTATGCAGTTCACAAAGAGCGCCCCTTTTTCGGTGAACTCGTTGAATTCATGACCTCCGGCCCCGTCGTCGTTCAGGTGCTCGAAGGCGAGAACGCGATTGCGCATTACCGCGATGTCATGGGTGCAACTAACCCCGCAAATGCAGCCGAAGGCACAATCCGCAAGCTTTTTGCCAAGTCAGTCGGCGAAAATACAGCGCACGGTTCTGATTCTGCCGAAAACGCAGCAATTGAAATCGCCCAGTTCTTTTCGGGCAACGAAATCGTCGGCTGATTCACTCGGTCGTATTTCACGACGACGCACACCAATGGCGGCTTCCGGGCCGCCATTTTGCTATCAAACTTCCTTCTCGACGAAACGCACCTCTTCGGGCATCTTGCGATATAACCAGATGAAGGTCGATCCATGAACCGCCCCCTGCCCGTCACGCGTAAAAACTCCGTCTGTCCGCATGATTGCCCGTCAACCTGCGCGCTTGAAATCGAGATCATCGACGGAAAGCGGATCGGCCGCGTCTATGGCTCCTCCGAACAAACCTACACGGATGGCGTCATCTGCGCGAAAGTCGCGCGCTATGCCGAGCGCAACCACCACCCCGATCGCCTTCTCTATCCGTTGATTCGCACTGGCAAAAAGGGCTCGGGCGAATTCCGGCGCGCCAGCTGGGACGAGGCGATGGACCTCGTCGCCAAGCGCTTTCTTGAAATTGAAACAACGCACGGTGCTCAATCCATTTGGCCCTATTACTACGCCGGCACAATGGGCCTCGTCATGCGGGACGGGATCAACCGTCTCCGCCACGCCAAGAAATATTCCGGCTTTTTCTCCACCATTTGCATTAACCTCGCCTGGCCCGGCTACATGGCCGGAACAGGCCGCCTGATGGGCCCCGATCCTCGCGAAATTGCGAAATCCGATTGCGTTGTTATTTGGGGCACAAACGCCGTGTCGACCCAAGTCAATGTCATGACCCACGCAATCCGCGCCCGCAAAGAGCGCGGGGCAAAAATTGTCGCCATCGATGTCTATCAAACCGCCACAATGCAACAGGCTGATCTCGCTTTGTGCCTCAAACCCGGAACCGACGGAGCACTTGCCTGCGCCGTCATGCATATCCTCTTTCGCGATAATCTCGCGGATCGCGACTATCTTTCGGAATTCGCCGATTATCCGGCTGAATTCGAAGCGCATCTTTCAACTAAAACGCCTGAATGGGCCTCAAACATAACGGGCCTGCCCGTCTCCGACATCGAAGCCTTTGCGCACCTCGTCGGAACCACGAAACGCACCTTTTTCCGCCTGGGTTACGGCTTTTCCCGCCAAAGAAATGGCGCGGTAAACATGCATGCCGCCTCGTGCATTGCCACCGTGACAGGAGCTTGGCAATATGAGGGCGGCGGTGCTTTCCACTCCAACAGCGGTATATTTCACTGGCGGAAATCCATGATCGAAGGCCTCGATATGGCCGACCAGACCATCCGCAAACTCGATCAATCCCAGATTGGCCGCATCCTCACCGGTGATCAGACCGCATTGAAAAGTGGTGTTCCGGTCCACGCCCTTTTCATTCAAAATACCAATCCAATGTCCGTTGCCCCCGAGCAAGAGCTGGTGCGGCAAGGATTTGCACGCGATGACCTCTTCACCGTCGTGCACGAGCAATTCATGACCGACACCGCGCAAATGGCCGATGTCGTTTTGCCTGCAACCATGTTCACCGAGCATGACGATATTTATCAAGGCGGCGGGCACCAATATATCGCGTTAGGCCCAAAACTGATCGACCCTCCCGGCGAATGCCGCTCCAATCACGACGTCATTTGCGACCTCGCCCATAGAGTCGGCGCGACCCATCCGGGCTTTGAGATGTCGCCGCGGGAAATCATCGACTGGACCTTGCAGAATTCGAAATGGGGCAAGCTGCAAGAGCTTGAAGAAAAGAACTTCATCGATTGCCAACCGCCATTCGAAGACGCCCATTACCTCAACGGGTTTGGCTGGAAGGATAAAAAATTCCGCTTCAAGCCTGATTGGTCAAAAGTCCCATTCCCCAATGACGGCCCTATGGGACCGATCCAAGATATGCCGGTCTTCCCGGACCACTGGAATGTCATCGAGACCGCGACACCCGAATATCCGTTCCGCTTGGCGACAAGCCCGGCGCGAAACTTCCTGAACACGTCTTTCACCGAAACCGCCACCTCGCAAACAAAAGAATCACGCCCCACAGTCCTCATTCATCCAACTGACGCTGCGGGGCTGGATATTCTGGACGGTGACAAAGTGCTTCTTTCGAACCAACGCGGCGAAGTGCGGCTCTTCGCAAAAATCTCGGACGGTCTGCGCCCCGGCGTCCTCATTGCCGAGTCAATCTGGCCGAACACGGCCTATCCGGACGGAAAAGGGATCAACACATTGACAGGTGCCGATGCAGCCGCTCCCTTTGGCGGTGCAGCATTCCACGATATCCGCGTCGCATTAAGTCGGGCGTGAATGAGACCACCCCTCCTCAACCCGCTTTTCGCCGAAATCAACACCCTCCCGGGCATCGGGCCGAAACTCGCGCCCTTACTCAACCGCCTGCTGACCGGTTCCAAAGCACCCGCACGTCTGATTGATCTCCTGTTCCACCTTCCCTATGCGACAATCGACCGCCAGCTTTGCGCCTCGATCAGCGAAACAACTCCCGGCCAACAGACCACGGTCAAAGCCCGCATCGTTTTGCACAAGCCACCACCACCGGGGCGCTCAAAGGCCGCCTATCGCGTTATCGTCGAGGACAATACCGGCGACCTGATCCTGACCTTCTTCAACGCACCTGCCGCCCGTCTTGAAAAACTTCTGCCCGTCGGCGAGGAGCGCTATATTTCCGGTGTCGTCGATATTTGGGATGGCCATCGCCAGATCACCCACCCGGATCGCATTCTTGCCGCCTATGCCTACGATCAGCAACCCGCCTATGAGCCCGTCTACGGGCTCACTGCGGGACTTTTCCCGCGTGTCCTAATCAACTCCGTAGGCAAGGCCGTTGAGCGGCTTCCTGCGCTTCCTGAGTGGCAAGAACCAACCTATCTGAACAAGCATCACTGGCCGTCCTTTAGTGAGGCCCTAAAATCCTTGCATCTGCCGATTTCGCCAGAATCCGTCTCCCCTCTCGCACCGGCCCGCCTGCGCCTCGCTTACGATGAAGTCCTCGCCGGCCAATTAGCACTCCTGTTGATCCGCGAGCAAGTGAAACGCCACCGCGGCCAAGCGCGCCATGGAACAGGCGAACTCGTCAAAAAATGCTTGTCTCTGCTCCCTTACACACTCACCAATGCCCAGTCGGCAGCACTCGCTGACATCAAAGGCGATCTCGAATCGCCCGAAAAAATGCTCCGTCTCCTTCAGGGTGATGTTGGCTCCGGCAAAACAATTGTCGGCTTTCTGGCCATGCTATCGATCGTCGAAGGCGGCGAGCAAGCAGCTCTCATGGTTCCAACCGAAATTCTCGCACGCCAGCATTATGCGCGCTTGAAGCCGCTCTGCGACCAATTAGGCGTTTCAATCGCGCTTCTCACGGGACGTGACAAGGGAGCGTCGCGGGAGGCGATACTTACCGGCTTGGCAGACGGCTCGACACATTTGGTCGTTGGTACCCATGCCCTGTTTCAAGAAGGTGTCTCGTTCCACAAACTCGGACTCGCCGTCGTCGATGAACAACACCGCTTCGGAGTCAATCAACGCCTTGCACTCGCGAATAAAGGCGAGGCAACCGATATGCTTGTCATGACAGCAACGCCGATCCCGCGAACGCTCGTTCTGACCTATTTCGGCGATATGGATGTCTCAAATCTCAGGGAAAAGCCGCCCGGGCGCAAACCCATCGACACAAGGATCATGTCGCTCGACAAGCTCGACACCGTCACCCAAAGCCTCGCGCGCGCCACGTCGGAAGGAAATCGCGTCTATTGGGTATGCCCGCTCGTGACCGAATCCGAGGATCTCGACATCGCCGCGGCAGAGGAGCGCTTCGCCAGTCTGAAATCATACTATGGCGATCAGGTCGGCCTCGTCCACGGCAAACTCCCACCGCGGGAGAAAGACGCGGCAATGGCGGCATTCGCTGAAGGCATAACCAAAATTCTGGTTTCAACCACCGTCATCGAGGTCGGCGTGGATGTTCCCGAGGCCACCATCATCATCATTGAGCAGGCTGAACGGTTTGGCCTCGCGCAACTCCACCAACTTCGCGGACGCGTGGGACGCGGCGGCACGCAATCCCATTGTCTCCTGCTCTACAAACACCTCGGCAACATAGCCCGGCAGAGGCTCGAGACCATGCGCCAAACCGAGGACGGGTTCGAAATCGCCGAAAAAGATCTCAAACTCCGCGGCGAAGGCGATATTCTCGGCACGCGACAATCCGGCATTCCGGGATTCCGTCTGGCTGTTGCCGAAAAACACGATGAACTGCTCAATGCCGCCCGCGATGACGCCAAACTCGCACTCTCACGCGATCCCGGATTGAAAACCCCGCGCGGAGAGGCACTTCGCCTCCTGCTCTATCTTTTCGAAAAGGATGCTGCCGCCAAACTTCTCAGCGCCGGCTAAACGCCTATCTTTGCGGTGTGTCCATCAGCCACTTTGGGCTGACCTGACAAGACAAGTTTCGAATCCTTCGGCTGGATCAAACCTGCCGACATGATGAGTTTCGCCGCCTCATCAATCGAGATCGCAACCTCAATCACATCCTTGCGCTTGATATAGAGGAAAAACCCCGTCGTCGGATTCGGCGTGCACGGCAGGAAGCAAGACACATACTCGTCACTACCCGGCAACGCCTTGCTGACATCCCCTTCGGGAGCCGCCGACAAAAACACCAGCGACCATAATCCCTTGCCCGGATATTCAATCAGACCGACCGTGCGAAACGACGTTCCCGATTGCGAAAATATCGTCTCGAATACCTGCTTCACACCCTTATAAAGCCCGCGAATAACCGGCATTCGGCCCAAAAGCGTCTCACCAAATGCCAAGAGCCAACGCCCCACCAAGTTCGCCGTCAAAAACCCGAGCAACGTGAGAGAAACGAACGCAATCAGAAGCCCGATGCCCGGAATGTTCACATGGACGAAGGACTCAGGCAGGTATCCCGTGGGAATGAGGGGCGTAAACCACGCATCAATCAGATTGATGAACGACCACGTGATATAAACTGTTATCGCCAGCGGTCCCGCAACAACCACGCCAGTAAAAAAATAAGCGCGCAAACGCTGCCCAATTGTCGGCTTGACCGATTGAGGCAACGGAATAAACGAGTTTGCGGGCGCTGTATCAACTTCCGGTTCGGTCATGATCGTCTGGGTTCCTGTCGAAAGTGCGCTCCGCGTCAAAGCTTACCACACTATCAATATACAAAAACGCGGCAATCAATCCATAAATTTCGTCAACTTAGGTAGAAATCACTCAACCGTGACCGACTTTGCCAGATTTCTTGGCTGGTCCACGTCCTTACCGAGAGCCACAGCCGCATGATAGGCGAGCAGCTGGATCGGGATCGAATACACAATCGCGGCAAAATCCGGCTTCATTTTAGGCATCAGGATCGACGCAGCCGGCGTTAATCCCGCATGATCGACGCTCTCATGGTCCGTGATCAGGATAATCTTGCCGCCCCGAGCTGCCACTTCCTGCATATTCGAAACGGTTTTCTCGAAAATGCCATCCGGCGGAGCAATCACAATCACAGGCATTGCCTCGTCAATCAGCGCGATCGGCCCGTGCTTTAATTCACCCGCTGCATACCCCTCGGCATGGATATACGAAATCTCCTTCAATTTGAGTGCGCCTTCCAGCGCCAGCGGATAGCTCGTGCCCCGTCCGAGATACAACGCGTCGGTCGATTTCGAAATCATCTGCGCAACCGCCTCAATCGAGGCCTCGGCTTTGATCGCCTCCACCATCAGCCCGGGAACCGCAATCAGCTCCATCACCAACCGCTCTTCCTCTGTCGCACTGAGTGTACCACGCGCCTTCCCCGCAGCGATTGCGAGACACGCCAGCGTCGTCAATTGGCAGGTAAACCCTTTGGTTGAAGCAACCCCGATCTCCGGTCCCGCCATAATCGGCGCGACGACATGGCTCTCGCGCGCAATCGACGAGGTCAGCACATTCACAACCGCGAGAATATTCTGGCCCTGCTCTTTGGCATAGCGAAGCCCCGCCAACGTGTCGGCAGTCTCACCGGATTGCGACACGAAAATCGACAATCCACCCTTGTCTAGAGGCGCCTCGCGATACCGGAACTCGGACGCGATATCGACTTCCACCGGAATCCGCGCAAAGCGCTCGAACCAATATTTACCGATATGTGCCGCATAAGAAGCCGTCCCGCACGCCGTAATCGAAATCCGGCTCAACGCCTTCCAGTCAAACGGAATCTCCATTGGCAACATGACCTTGCCAGCCGCCATATCGAGGTAATGCGCCAGCGTCCGCCCGACGACTTCGGATTGCTCGTAAATCTCCTTGATCATGAAATGCCGGTGATTGCCCTTGTCCATCAGATAGGCACCGGCGCTGCTCTTGAGCCGCGCACGCTCGACAACGCGATTATTCACATCCCGGAAAACCGCACTATTTCGGGTCAACACAACCCAATCACCTTCCTCGAGATAGGTGATTGCATCCGTGAACGGCGCGAGTGCTAGAGCATCCGAGCCAAGATACATCTCGCCATCGCCATACCCGACAGCCAAAGGCGCCCCCTGCCGCGCTCCGATCAGCAAATCTCCATCCTCGGCAAACAGGAACCCGAGCGCAAATGCGCCCCGCAACTGCGGGAGCACCTCGGCAACCGCCTTTTGCGGATCATTCAACCGCTCCAGCGCATTGGACACGAGATGAAGCACCACTTCTGTGTCAGTTTCGCTATGGAATTTGGTGCCGGACGCTTCAAGCTCCGCCCGCAATGTGCGGAAATTCTCGATAATCCCGTTATGCACCACAGCGACACGCTTTGTCATGTGCGGATGCGCATTCGCTTCGGTTGGCTTGCCATGCGTCGCCCACCGCGTATGCCCGATCGCCGATAATCCCCCGAGCGGTGCCTCCCGCAGCTTTGCATCAAGATTGCGAAGCTTTCCCTCGGCACGGCAGCGCGACAAAACGCCATTCTCCTGAACAGCAACGCCAGCCGAATCATAGCCCCGGTATTCGAGCCGTTTGAGCGCCTCGACAACCTGAAACGCCGCCGGTTCAGCCGCCAGAATACCAACAATACCGCACATTAAGATCACCCTGCCTTACTTGAACTTGAGAATAATGTTCGAGATATTCTAAACCTGTCCCTGTCGGCATCGGTTCCGAAAATCAAATCAATCTGTCTAACAAAACGTGACAGGAACACCCCGCCCTTACTTCCGTGCCTTCTTCGCACGCGCTTTCTCGCGAAATGCGGTAGCCCATTCCAGTTTCACCACCTGTTTGCCGCGCGCCAAGGCGAGTGCATTAGCCGGCACATCATCGGTCACCACAGAACCGGAACCAACAAACGCTCCGTTTCCAATCGAAATCGGCGCCAAAAGCGACGAATTGGCACCGATAAACGCGTCTTCGCCGATTATCGTAGTGTATTTGAAAAATCCGTCATAATTGCACGTAATGGTGCCTGCGCCGATATTTGACCGCGCACCAATCGTCGCGTCACCGATATAGCTCAGATGATTGATCTTCGCCCCGTCGCCAATCACCGACTTTTTGACCTCGACAAAATTTCCGATTTTGACGCCAACGCCGAGTTCCGTCCCGGGACGCAACCGCGCAAACGGCCCGATCTCAGCTTGCTCCGCAATCTTCGTCTCCTCGAAATACGAGAACGCCTTCACACGGACATTGTCGCCAACCGACACACCGCGCCCGAAAACAACATGCGGCTCGACATGAACATCACGCCCGAACCTCGTGTCAAAACTCAAAAAAACCGTCTCGGGTGCCGTCATCGTCACACCCGCCAGCATCGCCCCGTTCCTTAACCGACCCTGAAACACCGCTTCAGCCCTTGATAACTGCACCCGGTCATTGACGCCCATGACTTCTTGCTCGTCAGCAACCCGATAAAACGAAGCCAAGCCCCGACGATTGGCAATCTCGACCACATCCGTCAGATAAAATTCGCGCTGTGAATTCTTGTTCTCGATCGCTTCAATCAACCCGATGGCCAATTTGCCATCAAGCGCCATCAAGCCTGAATTACAGAGCGTTACTTCTCTTTCCGCCTCCGTCGCGTCCTTATGCTCGCGAATAGCGATCATCCGGTCGCCCTCGGTCAGGATCCGGCCATATCCCGCCGGATTTTCAGCATCAAACCCGAGTGCCACGACTGCCGCACCTGAACTGAGGGGTTTCCGCAACGATTGCAGCGTCTCCGCACGCAAAAGCGGTGTGTCCGCAAACAGCACGAGAAGATCGTCAAACCGCTCCCCGATCTCATGTTTCGCTGCCAACACCGCATGCGCGGTACCGAGGCGTTGCTCCTGAACAACGATCTTCGCACTGGGACACAATTTCAGGATTTCCGCTCTCACATCCTCCCGGCCCGGCCCGATAACCGCAATAAGTGTGTCCACTCCGGCTTCCTGCACCATCATGATCACATGTCCAATCATCGAAAGGTTTGCAATCTCATGCAAAACCTTCGGAATATCGGATTTCATCCGCGTTCCCTCGCCCGCCGCAAGAATAATCGCTGCGCAGGACCGCGTGGCAGAAGATAAACCACTATCTTTGGAGACCATTGAAAACCAACTCGTTTTGACCGGAATGATTCGACTGTTCAGACTTTAATGTCATTTCATGGGCGAAACATCATCTAATGGTTTACCCGTAGAACACGATGCATGAAAGCGGGATGAACAGTCAGATTTAATCCATTTATTACCCCGAAGGCTTGAGCGTGAGCGTATCACCAGCACTCTAACGTGTAATTTTTTCCTTTGTTCCCGATAAAAACTGACACTCACACCATCTTCATGACCAATCGCCTATTGACCCCGCATCCCGCAGGCTTTACGCACAAACCGCGTCGAGGAGCGCGTAGCTCAGCCGGTAGAGCAATTGACTTTTAATCAATAGGTCCTGGGTTCGAGTCCCAGCGCGCTCACCACCTCGCAACGCTTCCGGCGGTGTTGCACACGATCTCTGTGGCTTTGTCGAATGCTGCTGTTCTCTCGCAGCTTGTTTGGACTTTGATTTGCAATCAAATGACAATTTGAAATTTATCAAAGCGCGATCCCTTGCGTCCTCCTAGTCTCGCGCCGGTATCGGTTGGCATCCACCATCCGAAAGGCACCTAGATCAAGGAGAAGAGCTATGCGATCATTCATTCCATCCATTTGGTCCGGAGATTACCCGTCTGCCACGGATCCTCTCAGCAGTTTCCGGCGGGACATGCAGGAAATGTTCGGCAGTCTTGAACGGCGCCTGCCCTACCTCTCCGGTGATGGTGCGATGGCGACGTTCCCGATCATGGACATGTCCGAGACCAAGGATGCAGTAGAATTGTTGGCGGAACTCCCCGGCGTTACCGACAAGGATGTTTCCGTGACGCTTGACCGTGATCGGTTGATCATTTCCGGCGAAAAGAAAAAGGAAATCGAACGCAAGGATCAGAATTGGCATTATCTGGAGCGAAATTTCGGGTCCTTCCACCGGACAATTCCGCTTAATTTCGAGCCTGATGCCAATGCAGTGGATGCACGGTTCGAAAAAGGCGTGCTGCATGTCACGGTAAAAAAGCCGGCCGAAATTGCCGCAAAAGCAAAAACAATCCCGGTCAGGTCCGGCGCAAACTGACGATCAGGCCTGCGGGGACGTTCCGCCTCTTATCGCGCCCCATCGGTCGTGATAGAAAGCGCTATGCATATTTCTGTCGTCGCAGGCCACCCCGCCCAAGCCCCGCAAATCATCGCTGTGATCCTCGCCGGCGGTCAGGCACGCCGTATGGGCGGTGGAGATAAGGCCTTACGCATGCTCGGGCAAACAACGCTCCTTGAGTGCCTTGTCGCGCGCTTGCGCCCACAATGCGCGGCAATCGTCATCAGTGCGAACGGAGACCCGCGTCGCTTCGAGGCCTATGATTTGCCAGTCATCCCCGACAGCACGGAGGACGCATCAGGCCCCCTTGCCGGTATTTTGGCAGGGATGCACTGGACGGCAACGGAGCATCCGGACGCGACCCATATTCTGAGCGTGACTGCCGATACACCTTTTATTCCCGATAATCTCGCCTCACGCCTCGCCTCGGGCACCCAAAACGCGCCTCACCCGATTGCTTGCGCATCCTCTGCCACCCGTATTCACCCGCCGGTCGCCCTTTGGCCCCTCGCGCTGAAAGATGCACTAAAAGCCTTTATGGCAGGCGAAGACCGTAAAAGCGTTCAGAACTTTGCATCCCGCCATGGATTTGTGGCAATTAATTGGCCGATCATACCTTACGACCCGTTCTTCAACATCAACACGCCCGAGGACCTTGAAAAAGCCAATGAGCTTGTTCTCTCCGGTCTCATCATCGACTGATAGCCCGTTCCTATTCTAGGCCCCGTGCAACACCCGCAACACGTCCTCCACCGACACAGCATTTTCTTGAACAAAATCGGCTAATTCTTCTGCTTTTTCGAGTGCAAGCAACGTAACATTCCGGTCGGCTATCTCCGCATCGCTTGCAAGGGCAAGGATGGTCGGATCGTTCGGATATAGAAACGGCTTGCCATTGGCCACACGATGCACCTCGATCTTCGGGTGCGGCTCGGGTTTGTAACCTTCGACCAGAACAAAATCGACAGGCGCCAGCATCGACAAAAGTTGCGCCAAACTCGGCTCAGCCTCGCCACGCAATTCATGCATCAGCGCAAACCGGTTCACTGACGAGACAAGCACTTCCTTGGCACCCGCGACCCGATGCGTATGGCTGTCCTTGCCCGGATAATCGACGTCGAAATGATGATGCGCGTGCTTGATCGTCGAGACCGAAAACCCGCGGCCAACCAGAACCGGTATCAACCGCGACAGCAAAGTTGTTTTGCCCGCCCCGCTCCATCCCGCAATACCCATAACACGCATATTTCAACAAACCCCTTGGTCGCCCTGAAAATAGGCCCCTTGCAACCCACCCGGCGATGAATGATATACCAAATCTGACCTCGCCGCTCATACCAGTCAAATACCCTGCCGATCTAGGAAAATCACATGCCTGACACTTTTCTGGATCTCAAGGGGTTGAAATGCCCGCTTCCGGCATTGAAAGCCCGCAAACGGCTTCTCTCGATGAGCGATGGCGACATCCTCGAAGTCCATTGCACTGACCCCATGTCGGCAATCGACATTCCCCACATGGTCCACGAACTGGGTTCCGCCGTAATAAGCCAGTCTGTTGCGCTGGAAACGTGGACCTTCCGGATTCGGCGCATAGAAACATCTGAAGCGGAGATCGTTAAATGATCAGATTAGCTGTCGCTTTGTTCGCGCTTGTTTTTGCACTCACCTCGCCGCCATCGGCAAAAGCCGATGACACTGCGGAGATAAGAGCGATCATTGAAGGCCAACTCCTCGCCTTCCGCGCCGATGACGCCGAGAAAGCCTATTCTTTCGCCGCCCCCATCATCAAAGAAATCTTCCCGACGCAAGACTCCTTCATCGAGATGGTGAGGAAAGGCTACCCCCAAGTCTATCGCTCCAAAACTTACGAATTCGGAACCCTCGACGACACCGATTTCGGCCTCGCCCAATTTGTCTCGATCACGGACGAGTCCGGCCAGAAATGGACCGCGCTCTACACGGTCGAAAAACAAAAGGATGGCTCCTGGAAA
>Ga0209358_10000336_pt1 | contig 41407 bp, 57 predicted proteins | sample LauGreFa1BDMLBSN_2_FD_187574 | JGI IMG/M metagenome (GOLD analysis project Ga0209358, IMG submission 187574) | Freshwater lake microbial communities from Lake Michigan, USA - Fa13.BD.MLB.SN (SPAdes) (version 2) | ecosystem: Environmental > Aquatic > Freshwater > Lake | place: Lake Michigan, USA... | reverse complement strand
TGCCGCAGGTACAGGCGCGACAGCAGGAAACGCAGGTTCCCCCGGTGGCGCAGGCGCTAATGGTAACGTAGGTAACACAGGTGCCGCAGGTACAGGCGCGACAGCAGGAAACGCAGGTTCCCCCGGTGGCGCAGGCGCTAACGGCAACCCCGGTAATACAGGTAACGCAGGCACAGGTGCGACTGCGGGTAACCCCGGTGGCGCAGGCGGCGCAGGCGCTAATGGTAATGCAGGTAATACAGGTAATGCTGGTACAGGTGCCACTAATGGCGCGGCGGGTTCTCCGGGTAATGCTGGTGTTGCAGGTAACCCCGGCACGACAGGCGCAGCAGGTACTGGGGCCACTTCAGGTGGCGCAGGCTCTCCGGGTAATGCTGGTGTTGCAGGTAATGCTGGTACGACAGGAGCCGCAGGCACGGGCGCTACACCGGGTAATGCTGGGTCGTTCAATGCTGGCGGATCAGGTAATGCAGGCTCGACAGCTTCAACCAACAGTGCAAATGCAGCTAAAGTCTGGCCATTCCAACAGATACCAGTAACAGTCGGTAGCGGGAGCGCGGCAGGCCAAGTCACCGTTAACTGGTAATGGACCACGCTAGGCTAAAGATTGTGATGGGGTGTTTCGATAGACTTCCCCAATACCAGCGCGATTGGATTAATAACTGCGAAAAGCTTAACTTGCACGATGACCACATCTTGCGCGGCAAACAAGAGGTTGACAGGTGCATGGCGGAGGTGGAAAAGGGACGCATCAGTTATAAGCCGGGTAACGGACAGAACTAGGAGCAACCATGCTGCGAAGCATTTTCAAATCGAAAGATATTGAGTTTCTGTGTGCGGAGGAGGACTACGGCCTTATCCCAGCGCCGTACCCTGCGAAGAAAGAAATCCCAGATTGGTTTAAGGCTCTGCCAACAAAGCTGGGGAATGGTGGGTTTAACACCTCAACAGTGAAACGCTGCAACCCATTTCTCGATGCGCTGTGCGTGGGTTACATCATTCCGCTAGCCGCTGACGTAGAGTTCGTGACCAACGACGATGCTTCAGGCGTGTCCTTTCAGTGGAAGTTCCATAAGACAATGGTCGAGACCCACGGTCCTAATCAAATCTCATCCGACAAATGCCCGCACCCATCGGTGCCGAAGCCACCTATGAAGTTCCTTAATTATTGGATGATTAAGGTTCCACCAGAATATTCACTGCTCTTTGTGCCGCCCCTCAACCGCACTGAAAATAGGTTCACAATATTTAGTGGTATTGTGGACGCGCCGTATCCGGGGCAGGAGTTCATCAATTTCCCGTTTACGTTTGAACAGGCAGGCTTCTCTGGAATCATTCCGGCAGGGACGCCACTAGCGCAGGTTATTCCAATCCGCAAAGACGCGCTGCTACCAAAACACCGGTCACGGGTCTTTACGGCAGAAGAAATAGTCGAAACGCAAAAGCTGCGGAATAGACGCAATAAGGTCCATGAAAGCCTGTACCGCGACAACCTGCACAAGAAGCTTTAATATGTCGCTCTATACGTTTGCACCCATGCCGCCAACCACCCGTGAGCATGAGCCGTTCGTTATATGGGAGAACGGCTTTACCCCAGAGGAACTGGACAGGATTGAGGCGTATTGTGATGCGCTACCCCAACATAAGGCCACAATTACGGGCAGCACTGAAAGTGAGGACTTTGCTGATTACCGGAAGTCAAAGGTCGGCTGGATCAGTTCTAACCCCGATACAGGGTGGTTCTACGATAAGCTGGCATGGATATCGCGCCAGCTTAATGCCATGTTCTACCGGTTCGACCTAACTGGCTTTGTCGAAGATATGCAGTTTACGGTATACGACGGCGAGGGTGACCATTATGAATGGCATGTCGATGCTGGCTCCAACCATGATGCGCCGCGTAAATTTAGCCTTGTTCTGCAACTTACCGACCCTAACCAGTACGATGGGGGCGAATTGCAGATACATAGGGAGAAAGACCCCACACCAGTGAAGCGTGAGCGAGGGTTGGTGGCTGCGTTCCCTTCTTACACGCTACACCGCGTTACACCCGTTACACGCGGAATCCGCAAAACCATCGTGGTCTGGGTCTCTGGCCCTCCGTTTAAATAAGGCACACCCTATGAGTGATGTACTCGACCAATGGCAATATTTTGTATCACCTGTATACAGCATCAAGAAGCCTGACTTTCTCGACGTTGCTCGAAAAGTTAGCAAACAAGCGCTGAAAGCCCACGGGGCTATCAATCCGATATATCCAATGGCGCATGGTAATTTGTATGACAGTACCGACTTAGAACCGCTCTTTGGCTACGTACTTAACACAGCGTGGAACCTTCTGAGTGAGCAAGGCTACCAGATGGAGGGAATGTCTACGCATCTTACAGAAGCGTGGGTACAGGAGCATCACAAACTTTCTTCCATGGAATACCACAGCCACAGCGACTGCGACCTTGTAGCCTTCTACGTCCTTGAGTGCCCAAAGGACGCACCGAAGTTGGTTATCCACGACCCACGCTCAATGCGAATTGCATCTAACCTGCCCGAAGCTGACCTTAGTAAGATAACCATAGCAACCAGAATGGTTAACTTTGACCTTGAGGCTGGTACTTTAATGTTCACGCCGTCATGGCTTGCGCACAGCTTTACACGGAACCCATCACTGAAGCCGTTTACCTTTATCCATCTGAACATCCATACTCGCCCATACGTAGAACCTACCGAGTTTCCTGATACCGCAGAGGTAGTTTGATGGCACACTTCCGCATCCGGTTTAATACAACGCGAGGGCTGAAAAACCGTGGGTCGGTAGATCATGTCTGGCGGGTATTTGAGGATGACAAAGAATATCTCGTTAAACATGTAATTATCAATGTGCCCAGCTACGGGGCTAAAACTGGCGAAGACTGGTCTATGTGCTGCGATGGGGTGCTTACCCTAGATCGGGAGACGTCTACTGCTACCATAGGACTAGCATGATGTACCTGTTTATGTTACGGCTGCGCGGCCCAAAGTTTCGGTAAAAGGTTAGCGGGATGCGTTTTGTTGTTTTGATAGCTCTAATGGCTCTCACAGGCTGCGAAGACCGATATCGCTATGACTGCCAAGACCCTGAGAACTGGCAGGACGAAATTTGCAAGAAGCCCAAATGTGTAGCTATGGGCTACTGCACCGAATGGCTAATTGATACGGGTGAAGAAAGTGTCGAGGAAGGTTAAGTATTGGTCGCCAGAGGAACTGCTGCGGTTTATTGTCGGCGTTGTCCTGTCGTTCACGTTGATGTTCATTGTGGCGACGGTGCTATATTCGCTGATATTCGTGTCGCAGCCGATGGAGGGGCAGTCCCCCAACGACGCGGAGTTTTTTAAGCTGATTAACCCAATAGCGACGTTTATCGTGGGGGCATTGGCAGGACTTATGGCGGGGCAGGGCAGCGGTTCAATCAAGCCCAAGAAGTCAGATGAAGGAGAATGTGATGAGCTTCCTGAGTAGTTTTGAAAGCAAGCATGATGGCGTCAATGACACCGTCGAGTTTGTTATCCGCGTGGCAATCGTCACGCTGGCGGCAGTTATCCTTGTCGTTGTGCTGGCGTTGGTCGTAGGCCTGTTTGTGCCAAACGACGTTGTGGACAGCACCGCCATCCTTGAGATGATTAACCCTGCGTTCCAGACCATCATCGGTGCGCTTGTTGGCTTGCTTGGTGGCTTGAGCCTTAACGCCAACGCTCGTGACAAAGAACCTGAGCCGGAAGCACCGCTTGAACTGGACACACCTGCGCCAGAACCAGAAGCACCCAAGCCATACAGCGACCCAAATGGCACTGTCTTTATCGACGAGCCTGAAGATGATGACGACGACATGGAGCCGTGGGAGAAGTACCGCAACGACCTGCGATATGACGCGAACGGCGACGGCGTGGTTGACGAAAATGACTTCCCTGATTGGCGGAGTGCTGGCAAATGAGCTTGATTAACCTTCAGCAGAAGATCGGAGTAACGGCAGATGGTGCGTTCGGTCCGGGTACACTTAAGGCGGCTGCGGCTTACTATAAGCTATCACCTAATCGGGCTGCGCATTTCTTTGCTCAAACGGCGCATGAGTCGGGTAACTTCAAGGCGTTCAGCGAGAACCTGAACTACGGCGCTAAGGGGTTGCGTGGCATCTTCCGTAAGTACTTCCCGACTGATGCCCTAGCTAAAGCCTATGAGCGCAAGCCCGCAAAGATTGCTAACCGCGTCTACGGCAACCGCATGGGTAATGGCGACGAAGCGTCGGGCGAAGGGTTCGCTTTTCGTGGTCGAGGAGCCTTGCAACTCACTGGAAAATTTAACTATTCTGAGTTTGCCAAGTACGTGAACCGCCCAGACATCATGGACAACCCAGACCTTGTCGCTACGGAACTCGCCTTCGAGAGCGCATTGTGGTTCTTTGACAAAAATAAGCTATGGTCCATCTGCGACCAAGGCATCAACGACGCTGCAATTCTTGCCCTGACAAAGCGCATAAATGGTGGTACACATGGCCTCGACGACCGCAAACTGAAAACCAAGAAATATGCTGCTTGGTTGTAAGGAGAACTACAATGGTTGATTTTAAAAGCGTATTGAAGAAAGAAGCTGAAAAGGCAATCCTCAAGAAAGCCGCAGGCAAAATCTTGCCTATGGATGAAGCGCCGAAACCCAAGTTGGGTAAGAAAGCTAAGATAGCTGGGGTTCTCGGTGTAATCGCTACACTTGCCGCTGCCGGTGCACAGTACCTCGGAGGCTAACTCCTACCAATACTAACCTAGCCGGAAGGAGGGATTACACATGTTTGGTTTTACCTCCTTCGCGGCTGCACCATTTGCTGCTCTCGGTACAGTATCTGTATCAGTTAGCCTCACAGGCGTTTCTGCCACTGGGTCTATCGGTGATACGACTGAAAGCGGCAAAGCTAGGGTTACCCTAACTGGCGTTTCGGCTACTGGTTCCATCGGGGACACAACCGAGGTCAACAAAGCCAACGTACCTCTCACCGGCGTCTCAGCCACCGGCTCCATTGGTGATACGACCGAGACCGGCAAAGCCAACACTACCCTAACTGGCGTCTCGGCTACCGGCGCAGTTGGCGACACAACCGAAACTGGTAAGGCCAGCTTCTCTGTAACTGGTGTCTCGGCTACTGGCTCCATTGGCGACACAACTGAGACTGGTAAAGCCAGAGTAACCCTAGCGGGGGTCACGGGTGCAACGTCTCTCGGCACTATTACTGCTGGCTCGGTTACCCCCGTGCCCGTTAGCGGGGTAGAGGCTTCTGGCTCTATCGGCGTTGTTATGGTCGTTGGTGCTCAGAACACCAACGTCAACGGCGTCGTGGCGTCTGCGGCTGCTGGTACCGCCACTGTCTCTGGTTTGGCCAACTTCTCCGTAACAGGAGTTTCAGCCACGGGGTCTATCGGTACGGTTGTCGTAGCTGCCGAGGCTATCGCAGACCTCAACGGAGTTACAGGCGCTGCTGCTATTGGCACAGCTACAGTATCAGGTAAATCTAACACAACCCTGACAGGCGTCTCGGCTACCGGTTCTATTGGTACGGCAACGACCAAGGTTGCCCAGAATGTAGCCCTCACTGGTGTTTCGGCTACCGGTTCTATCGGCGTAGCCACTGTATCTGCCAAGGCTAATACTACCGTAACAGGTGTTTCGGCTACCGGTTCCATTGGTACCGTTACTGCTGTTGTGACAGCGAGCATCACTCTTACCGGTGTTTCGGCCACAGGGTCTATCGGCACAGCAGCCGTATCAGGTAAAGCCAACACAACCGTAACAGGCGTTTCGGCCACTGGGTCTATTGGCACAGCAACAGTCGCCGCTAAAGGTAGTGTAACCCTAACAGGCGTTTCGGCTACTGGGTCTATTGGCACTGCTGTTGCTTCAATCAAGCAAAACGTAACGGTTACTGGTGTTTCTGCCTCTGGATTTATTGGCACTGTTAGTTTAAGCTTGGGGACTAAGGTATTCGTCACAGGGGTTTCGGCTATTGGGTCTGTTACTAGCCCGCTTATTTGGCAGCAGATCAACGATAATCAAACGCCTAACTGGACACAAGTTAATGACGGAAATACAGTAGTCTGGACTCAGATACCGACGTAAGGAACGAAGATGGCAAGTACGTATAGCAACCTTAAAATTCAGTTGATGACCACGGGCGAGAACTCGACCACGTGGGGCGACGTCACGAACGTCAACCTTGGCACGGCACTCGAAGAGGCTATTGCTGGCTCGGTTTCAGTTGCGTTCTCCAGCGCTGATGTCACACTGACGCTGTCTAATACCAATGCTACGCAGTCGGCGCGCAACATGCGCCTCAACCTGACAGGCACTGCGACTTCTGGGTATAACCTTGTGCTTGGTTCCGGGTGCCAGATCAACAAGCCCTACATCGTCAACAACGGCACTGACGGCACAATCACGGTAAAGAACACAACCGGCTCCGGCATTGCCGTACCTGCCGGTAAGACCATGTGGGTCTACAATAACGGCACCAATGTGGTGGACGTTGTCACTCACCTTACGTCGCTTACGCTTGGTACGGCGCTCCCCGTTGCTTCTGGCGGCACCGGGTCTAACGCTGCTTCGGGTGCACGGACTAACCTCGGCCTTGGCACGATCTCCACGCAGAACGCAAACGCTGTCACTATTAGCGGTGGCTCGATCACAGGTATCACTGACCTTGCTGTTGCCGATGGCGGCACAGGCGCTTCGACTGCTGGGGATGCACGGACTAACCTCGGGGCTACAACGCTCGGTGGCAATATCTTTATAATCACCAACCCCAGCGCGGTTACGTTCCCCCGGTTTAACGCGGATAACACGGTCTCATCCCTAAATGCTGCGGACTTCCGTACTGCGATTGGTGCGGGTACTAGCTCGACCACAGGTACAGTTACCAGTGTAGCTGGTGCAGGCACAGTCAACGGTCTCACACTTACCGGCACGGTCACTACATCTGGCTCACTTACTCTGGGCGGCACGCTCTCCGGCGTCAGCCTGACCACGCAGGTCTCAGGCACACTACCTATCGCCAATGGCGGAACAAACGCTACAACAGAGTCCGGTGCACGCACAAGTCTAGGTGCTACTACGGTTGGGGGTAATATGTTTACCCTGACCAATCCCAGCGCGGTTACGTTCCCACGCTTCAATGCGGACAACACGGTCTCTGCTTTGGATGCTGCGACTTTCCGGAGCGCAATCGGCGCGGGTACTAGTTCGACTACGGGTACGGTCACCAGCGTGGCTGGCACCGGCACAGTCAACGGCCTCACTCTCACAGGCACGGTGACGGCATCTGGCTCGCTTACTCTCGGTGGCACCCTATCAGGCGTCAGCTTGACCTCTGCGGTTACTGGCACACTACCAATAGGCAACGGCGGGACGGGCATCACGTCTACACCGACAAACGGCCAGCTTCTGATCGGTAACGGCACGGGTTACACCGCTGCCACAATCACGGCTGGTTCTGGCGTCAGTGTTACCAACAGCGCGGGGGGAATTACCATTGCGGCTACTGGGGGGGCTGGCACTGTTACGTCTGTTAGTGGGACGGGCACAGTCAACGGCCTCACTCTCACAGGCACAGTCACCTCTTCGGGTTCACTTACCCTTGGCGGCACCCTAACTGGTGTCAACTTAACCTCCGCGGTTACTGGTACGCTGCCTATTGCCAATGGTGGTACTGGGTCTACCTCGACTACTTATTGCAGCCTCTCGACTAACGTCACAGGTACGCTCCCCGTTGCTAATGGCGGCACCGGCGCAACAACCCTTACGGGTGTCCTGAAGGGGAACGGAACGTCGGCATTCACTGCCGCTACCGCAGGCACTGACTATGTAGCCCCCGGTGGCGCGCTTGGCACGCCTTCGTCCGGTACGCTTACGAACTGCACATTCCCGACACTCAACCAGAATACTACTGGTAGCGCAGCAAGTTTGGCCACAACCAACTTCTCTATCGTGGAAAGCGGCGGCGTCCTGTACTTCAAATATGGGGCAACCAACATCGCTAAGTTGGAAAGCAACGGAGCGTTTACTGCACTTAATAACGTCACAGCCTTCGGGAGCATCTAATGGCACTACCATCCAGCGGACCTCTTACACTTGCTGATATTCAGACCGAGTTTGGTGGGTCGAACCCTATCTCGTTGAGTGAGTATTATGCTGGCGGCAGCTACGTCCCCGCTGGGACAAGTGGCACCTATGGTGCTGTGCCTTCATCCGGCACAATTAGCATCCGGAATTTTTACGGTACGAGTAACGTCGTTATATCTATAACTGACCAGTATATATCGGGGTCTGGTATTAGTGCCGCTTACGCTTATTACTTCCTCACAGCCGGAGGGCAGGTCGAGCAGTCTACAGAGGCGGGAGGCATCAATCCCATGAACCTCGAACAGTGGTGTACACCAACCAGTCAAGCGTCAAACTATGAAGCGTTGGTAACCGTAACATCGGGTACGCTGTCAGGTGGTAGTGGTACTGGGACATGGCTTGCGTTGTCTACCACTCGTAATTGGTACGTTGAAGAGTTTACTCCGGGGGGTTCAAATTTCTGTACATTTACCGTACAAATACGCAAGATTGGCACGACTACCGTACTCGACACCGCAACAATCGATCTTGAGGCAAACTTATTCTAATGGCCTTCATCAAGCTCCAGTTTAAGCCCGGTGTGAACCGTGACCAGACCGACTACTCCAACGAGGGCGGCTGGTACGAGTGTGACAAAATTCGGTTTCGCTCAGGTTATCCGGAGAAGATTGGCGGCTGGGTGAAGTCTACCCCCACTGCATTTGACGGCGTGTGTCGCCAGATGTGGAACTGGATCACGACGTTCAACGATAACCTACTGGCACTTGGGACTGACACCAAAGCCTATATCGAGAACGGTGGTTACTACTACGACATCACGCCGTTTGGTGAAGCGCTCGCTGGGTCTAACACTTTTGCGGTAACAAACACCCTTGCTGTAGTCACAGTGACCACAACCGCTACACTCCCATCTTGGCTGGTGACAGGGGAACCCGTGCTTGTCGCTGGGTTTGCATCTGCCCTTGGTGGTATCCCCATCATCGAACTGAACGCAGTCCACATAATTACCAAGCTTGGGGCGAACAGCTTTAGCTTCACAGTGGCAACACCTGCGTCATCCACTACCTCCGTAAGCGGCTCGGGCTATACCGTTAAGGCTGAGATCGAACCGGGTAATGCAATTACCACCGCTGGCCTTGGCTGGGGTGCGGGTACTTGGGGGCGTGACGCTTGGGGTCTGGGTAGCACCACAGGCGGTATCAACCTTCCGCAGCGCGACTGGTGGTTTGACAACTTCGACAACGACCTTGTAATGAACATCCGTAACGGTGCACCTTATTGGTGGGTTCGAGGTCCAACGGACGATCCGCAGACTTCGTTGGCTACACACGCTATAACACTACAAGACTACGCCGACGGTGAGGGGTATACGGCTGCTTCCGTCCCTGTGCAGGTTATGCAGTTACTGGTATCCCAGCAGGACAAGCACTTAATTGCTTTTGGTGCGGTGCCGTTTGGTTCGACCAGCACAGGGGATTTCGACCCGCTGCTAATCCGTTGGGCTGACCAAGACACTCCGGGCGATTGGACGCCATCAACGACCAACACGGCTGGTGACTTACGCGTCTCTCGCGGTTCGCGCATCGTGCGGGCACTACCTACCCGTCAGGAAATCTTGGTTTGGACTGACACCAACCTGTACACGCTCCAGTTCCTTGGCACGACTGACGTATTTGGCTTGCAGGAATACGCGGACAATATCTCGATTGCTTCGCCACGTGCGGTAGGTTCGGCTGCCAACATCACCTACTGGATGGGGCAGGATAAGTTCTATGCCTACACCGGTCGCGTCGAGACACTGCCCTGCACGCTGCGTAACCACGTGTTCAATAACCTCAACTTCAACCAGTCCGACCAAATTATCTGTGGTACCAATGAGCAGTGGAACGAAATATGGTGGTTCTATCCGACGGCAGACAGCGACTATAACAACGCCTATGTCATCTATAACCACCTAGAACGTATCTGGTATTACGGCACGATTGACCGTACGGCATGGCTCGACACACCGCTTCGCCAAAACCCTCAAGGTGCAAACACACCTATTACTGTTGATGGCTCGACCATAACGACTGGCGATGGCTTCCTTTACAACCATGAGAACGGCCTGAACGACGATGTGTTAGCGATGGACAGCTACATCCAGTCATCTGACTTTGACCTTGACGATGGCGACAACTTCATGCTGACCCGACGCATACTACCTGACGTTGGCTTTGATGGCTCGACCGCTGCATCTCCCGAAGTGACGCTGACTATTCGCCCACGCAACTTTCCCGGCAGTTCGTTTAGCGCAGATGCGGCTGACACTCAGCGTGTCATTGAGACTTCGGTTGGCGTCTACACCGATCAGGTCTTTGTCCGTGCACGTGCCCGCCAGATGGCGCTCAAAGTGCGCTCCGAGAACCTTAATGTTCAATGGCAACTTGGCGCACCCCGCCTTGATGCACGGCAAGACGGACGTCGCTAATGGCATTAGACAAGTTCAAAGCTGCTCCGATACCCAACCCACCCTCGGACTACGACGCACAGTATATGCGGCAGGTTATCCGCGTCATCGAAACTTATTTCTCACAGTTGGATTCACGCACTCCGAACAACGCGCAGTCATATACAGCCGATTTTTTCTATGGTAGCGGTATTGGTCTGACGTTCCCACATAACCAGTTCTTGAGCAACGTAGATCAGACAGCGGCAGCTATCGACCAAGCCTACGCCGTAGAACTGGAGATTACGTCTTTCGCAGATGGTATATCAATCACAGGCGCTAACGACACGCAGGTTACCTTCGCGTCTCCGGGTATGTACATGTTCATATACAGCCTGTCATTTAAGAACCCGACCAATGATGCGCAGTCGGTGGATGTCTGGCTGCGGTATAACAACGGCACTACCACGACGGATGTGCCCAACTCAAACAGCCGCTTCACTATTCCACCACGTAAATCGACTGGTGACCCTTCTTACCTTATCGCAGTGACGCCATTTAGTGGTTACGCAGAGGCAGCAGGTGTTTGGGTCGAAGTTATGTGGCGGGTATCCGACACTTCTGTAGTTATGGAGCATCTCCCTGCTGTGACTTACTCAGCGGGGGTGACGCCAGCCATCCCAGCTACACCTTCGGCTATTGTCGAAGCGTTCTTTGTGTCGAAGGCCGTGTGAGAATGGTATTTGGTTTTAAGCAGATTAACGCTATAAGCGTAGGTACAAGGTAGGTAATCATGATGGACATGCAGGCTGCTCCGCCAACATACGCAGAAATGAACACTGGGCAACCACCGGTTGGTAACCCTCCCATGCTTGGGCAGCAGGTTCCGGGCATGACTGGCGGCTTGCCTTCGCAGGGTGGTCTCTCCGTTCTTGCTAACCCAATGGCGGAACAACTCCGTAGCTTCGGTCGTGGCGATGACTCCATGCTTGTCCACATGACGCCGGGTGAAGTTAACAGCCTCCAAGGTCTGGCTATGGCCACAGGTGGCTCACTTACTATTAACCCACAGACAGGTCTGCCCGAAGCGGGCTGGCTTGGTAAACTACTCCCAACGATCCTTGGCGCAGCCTTAGCGGCTACTGGCGTCGGTGCTCCCCTTGCTGCTGGTATCGTAGGCGCAGGTCAGTTTGCACGCACTGGTAGTTTGAAGAAGGGCCTCATGGCTGGCCTCGGTGCATTCGGTGGTGCTGGTATGGCTGGTATGGCGGGTCTTGGTGGTAAGCTTTCTGAAACAGGTTTTGGCTTGCTCGGAGATAAAGCTGGTTTCTTTGGCGCTAATATGGGTCAGGGTATTTCCCAAGGTGCAAACGCTTTGGGTGAATTAGCTAAATTAGGCACACCCGCTGTTGAAAACGCCGTAAACGTAACAGCAAAAGGGGCTGTGACTGGTGCTCCCGGCGGGTATGCGGGGGCGTTTTCTGATAAGGTTATTCCCGGTATAGGGTCGGGTACTGCCGGTGCGGCTAACCCCGCAGCCCTACTTAGTGGTGGCCCAATCGGTTCAGGAACACAAGCAGCGCTAACAGGCGTAGCGCCTACGGCGACAACGGCAACAACAGGCGCACAATTCACAGGCGGTTTAGGTTCGCGTTTCGGCCAAGCGGTTCGCGCTGGTCTGCCCGGTGGCACTCCCGGTATTGTTTCTAAAGCTGCGCCGATGCTGGCTGCTTCGGGTGTTCTCCAAGGTGTCAGTGGTGCGATGACCCCCTCAATGGGCACCATGGGTTCAAACGGTATGATGGATAACTCCTACCAAGGACCGTACACGGCGCAGAAGCGCACGCCGAGCTTTGCTAAGGACACCAGTGAAATCCTTGGTTCGTCCAAGGAGCGTCGTTACTTCGATATCGATATGCCCGAAGTTTACAACACGCAGGGTCAGATTGTGCAGCCGGGATCGTCCACTGCACCGGGCACACCCATCATGCAGAACTATTTGCTACCCACCAACAAGAAGACGCCTAAGGGTTCCCCGATGTATGGCCAGCGTTTTGTGCCGTATATGGGTGAACAGGAAGAAGGCTTCGCTGATGGCGGTGAAGTCGAACTGGCCGATGGAGCCTTTGTGCTCGATGCGCGCACGGTGTCTGAACTTGGTAATGGCAGCAGCAACGCGGGTCTTGAAGCCCTGCGCCGTATTGGTGGTAGGCCAATCCAAGGTCCCGGTGATGGAGTAAGTGATAGTATCCCTGCTCGTATTGGTCGTAAGCAGCCTGCGCGTGTTGCGCGTGACGAAGCTATTATACCTGCGGAAGCAGTGCGTAAAATCGGTAAGGGCAACCCGAAGCGTGGCGCTGATAAACTATACGCGCTCATGGATAAGGCTCACAAAGCTCGGAAGAAAGCCAAGCGCGGGCAAGATACTAAACTACGTCGGGGTCTCGTATAATGGAAGTAAGTCTGGTTCCTCCTGAATTGGCTCGGGGGCTTTGGCCCCGCGTGTTTCCCTACCTCAGTAGCGCTGCGGAATATACTTTTGGGCGCTACGAACCAGAAGATATCATTGAAATTGTGCTTAACGGGCAGGCACATTTATGGGTTGTCCTTGACGAAGACGATATTAAGGGTGTGACGATCACCCGCTTCTGGCAGTATCCGCGCAAGAATTGCCTCGATCTAGTCTTTCTTGCTGGTGACGATGGGTTTAGTTGGAAAGACGAAATGCTGTCCACGTTGCAAAACTGGGCACGGGATAGCGGATGTGATGTTATCGAAGCATCGGGCAGGCTTGGGCTTGCACGTGCTTTTAAAGATGACGGATATCGTGTATTGTGGCAAGTGTTTGAATTACCCGTAGCTGAAGCGGGCTTTGGAGGTCAGAATGGCTAAGGGTGGCAGCAGCAATCAACCAGTCAAACAAGAGGTAACCCAGTCTAACCTCCCCGAATACGCACGTCCCTATTTTGAAGGGTTGATGCAGCGTGCGGGTACTGAACTAACCAAGGGTTACACCCCCTACGAACAAGAGCGCATTTCTGGGTTCACTGACCAACAGAAAAACCTACAGCAGAATATCCTGAACCAACAGACGCCGGGTGAGTTTGGGCAAGCTGGTGGTTTGGCTGCCGCTGCGGGTCTTGGCTCTTTACAGGCTTCACAGTACAACGCCGGTCGGTTTGGCGCGCAGCAGATCGGGATGCCCAACCTCCAACAGTACAGCATGGGTGCACCCAGCATGGTGCAAAGCGGGGAATATGGCTCGCCGCAGATGCAGGCTGCTCAGACTGGGTTTAGCCCACAGGTTCAAGCCTACATGATGGGTAATGCCCGTGACGTTGGTGCACAGGGCGTATCGGCACAGGACATGCAGGCTGCGCAGAGCGGCTATCGTCCAGACCTTGAAGCATTCCAGATGGGACCTGCTGAGCGTGTTGGTGGTTATGATGTAAATGCCCCCATGATGCAGGCTGCGCAGACAAGCTACGGCCAAGGTCCGCTTGAGCAGTTCCGCATGGAAGGGCCGCAGGCTTTTGGTTTAGAGCAAGCCCAGAAGTACATGTCGCCATTTGCGGAAGCCGTAATGGAGCCGCAGAAGCGCGAAGCTATCCGTAGCGCGAAGCAAGCGCAGCTTGTCCAAGACCTCGGCGCATCGCGTCAGGGCACCTATGGTGGGTCTCGCCAGCTTCTTGCTGGATTAGAACGCGAACGCAACCTCGGCCAGCAGCTTGGTGATATTGATGCTCGTGGTCGGCAGGCGGCGTATGAAAGTGCGCAACAACAGTTTGAGCGCGACCGCGCAGCGGGCATGACCACAGGTCAACAGAACCTCCAAGCAGCGCTTCAACAACAACAGTTGGGCGTCAGCACCGGCTTGCAAGCATCTTTGGCTAACCTGTCCAACGAGCAGCAAGCCAACGTCAACAATCAGGCTATGCAGTTCCAAGCGCAGGGTATGTCTGCGGATAACGCCATGAAGGCGGCACTGGCCAACCAGCAGGCTGGCCTCACTACAGGTCAGCAGAACCTCGCTGCTCGGCTCGGTGTGCAAGAACTGGGTGCGCAGCAGAACCTCCAGACGGCAATGCAGAACCTGTCGAACGAGCAGCAGTCGCGGGTCAACAACCAAGCGCAGCAGTTCCAAGCTCAGGGCATGAACGCAGACAACGCGTTGCGCGCAGCACTGGCCAATCAGGGTGTGGACGTCACGCGGCTTCAGGCAAATCAGCAAGCCCAGATGCAGGCTCAGCAGCTTAGCACCCAGACAGGGTTGCAATCCGCTCTTGCTAACCTCGACTCTGCTTCGCAGGCAAATGTCCAGAACTTGGCAGCCCAGCTTCAGACACAGGGGCTTAACGCCGAACAGGCGATGCGCGCAGCATTGGCCAACCAGCAGGCGCAGCTTACGACGGGCCAGCAGAATCTTAGCGCCGCACTGGATACTCAGCGTCTGGGTGCCCAAACGGGCCTCGCTGCACTTCAATCTAACCAGCAGGCGGACCTTGAGCGTCAGCGCATGGCGGAGCAGTCGCGTCAATTCGGGGCGGGTCAACGCCTCGCAGGGCTTGGACAGGCGGGTCAAATGGGTCAGACCCTCACCAACATCGGCAGTGCTCGTTCACAGGCCGACCTTGCACGGTTTGGTCAACAGACCCAGACTGCGGCGCAACAGCAGGCGCTCCAACAGCAGTACCTCGACATGGCGTACCAAGATTTCTTACGTCAGCGCGACTATCCGATGGAGCAGTTGCAGCAGTATAGCAGCTTGCTACGTGGCGTTCCAGTCGCACCAAACTCGACGACCTCGACTTACGCTCAGCAGCCGGGTATTGGGCAGCAGCTTCTTGGTGCGGGTCTTGGCGCTGCCAGCCTTTATAATATGTACAAAGGGGGTTGATAACTAATGGAGACCAAACCTTATAACCTCCAGTCCCCTGAGCAGATTGCCAAGGATTACGGTGGTAACAAGCAGAAGATTGCTGAAGCCATGCAGATGGGGATCGTTGACCCTACGGCTGGCACGATGGCGGGTATGTTTATCGACCGTATGCGGTCGGCTGCGCAAACGGAACAAGCTCCACAACAGACGGTAGCCCAACAAGTATTTGCTCCTCCGGCCCCTGTCGCGCCGGGTATGGGTGCTATACCACAGGGAGGTATGCAGCCTCCCGCTCCTGCTCCAGCGGGTCTCGGCGCTACACCAGAAGCTGCCATGATGGCCGAGCAGATGCCTGCCCCTGAAATGCCTATGGAAGAAATGCCTACTGAAGAAGCACCAATGGGCATGGCTATGGGCGGTATGGTTCCCCCGTATATGGCTGGCAGTGGACTTTCTGACCTCCCGCTTCCTGACGATATGTTCGACGAAAGTCGCAACGGTGGGTTTAACGACGGCTACGCAGGTGGTGGCCTTGTGGCGTTTGCTAATGGTGGTTCCGCTAGCGGTGGGTTCGGTGATTTCATTGAGCAGACGGTTCGCAGACTAGACCCTAATATCCAGATAGCAGGCCGTGCCCGTACTCCTGCTAGGAACGCAGAGGTAGGGGGCGTAGCTGGCAGTTACCATCTTATCGACGCTGCACGTGACGTTAGCGTCCCTCCCGGCATGAGCAAACCCCAGTTCATATCGCAGTTGAAGAGCGTATTCGGTGCCGACTACGACGTATTGCCTTCTAAGGGTAACAGCGTTCATATCGAACCCGGACCTAAGCTGGGTGAAAAAGTGCGCGCAGGTGCACGTCCCAGTGACGCTCCCTCCATAGCACCCCAGCGCGATATCAATACCGTTGAGGGGCAGGTCGCATCCGTCGAAGATATATTTGGTAGGCTGCAACAGCGCTTTGGCCCTTCTGAGGAAGAACGAGCATCGCGTGCTAAGTTGGCGGCTCGTGCTGAAGAACTGACTTCGGACGAATATCAGAACAAGCTACGCAAGGAATCCCTGTGGGAGACGCTGGCGGCCATTGGGTTTAACATGGCAAGTTCCAAGTCACCTTCGCTGCTTCAAGCAGTGGGTGAGGCTGCCGCCGCTGCGCTTCCCGGTGCTTCTGCGGACAAGAAAGAACGCAAGGCGCTTAAGGATCGTGGGCTTGAGCTTATGGTTGAACTGGGTGCTAAGGATCGCAAGGAAGCTATTCCACTCTGGAACATGGCTACCGAAGCGGCCAAGACAAATATGTCGCAGCAACAGTTTACTAAAAAGCTGGAACTCGATGAACGCCAAGTTGCTGTGGCTGAGAAAAACCTCAACGAACAAATTCGCCAAGCTAACCTCACCAAACCTGAAGACATCAACGATACGGTCACACGATACTTGTTGGTGTATCCTCCGGGTTCGCCACAACATGAAGCGGCTAAGCGGGTATACGCAGCAAGAAATCCTTCTTCTACGACCAATACGGTAGACCCGAAGGCAATCGTGGAAGCGGGACGTCAGGGTGCGAGCGGTTTCTCCGAAGGCCAAACAGCCAAGGACACAAAAGGTCGTACGATTGTATTTCAGGGTGGTCAGTGGGTCTACCCTTAAGCTAGGAAGGTATCCATGCCCACTCCCGTACCAGCCAATCTCCTTCCCCAAGGTCTCCGGGCGGCTCCAGCCGCCCCTAAAGCCGTACCTGCCGATATGCTACCAGAAGGGCTTCGCCCCCAAAAGGAAGCCGCTGGTTTCTTTGGCTCCTTGATGGAGGGTGCCCAAACCCTTGGGATTACTGACGAAGCTGCGGCCTTTGCCGCTGATCCGAGCGAGAAGAACCGTCGTGCGCTTATCAAGGCTGGCGAGTCTAAGTTTCGCCAAGTAGGTTTTGGTGAGGGTGAGAACTGGGAAGCATTTAAGCAGTTGCTCGGCGGCTCAATCGGCCAGCTTGCGGCTCCTGTTGCCGCAGGTGTCGGTGCTTCGTTCGTATCTACTCCTATTGGCGGTCTTGCCGCTGCGAGCACAGTTTCGGGTGCCCAGTATACGTCTCAGAACCTTCTGCGTCAGGCGCAGGAGCAGGAAGCGGCCATAGCCGCAGGTAAGAAGCCTGAGGATACTTCGGTAGGTAAAGCTATCTTGGCAGCTACCGGACAGACCGCGCTTGATGTGGCTGGAGGTAAAGTCTTCACAGGTATTGCTAAAGCCTTCCCATTCATGAAGCCATTGCTGGGTCAAGCTGGCGGTAAGGCTGCGCAGGAGGCTGGAGAAGTTCTGGCTGACGCAGCGGCAAATGGTACGATTAAGTTCACCAAGGGTATCGCTACCGGCGTTGGTAAGGGTATCGCCTTCGAAGTACCACAGGAAATTGCACAACAAGGTCTTGAGCGCTGGCAGGCAGGTCTGTCTTTGGCAGATGACGAAGCCCAAAGTGAATACGGTCAAGCGGCCCTTGGCGCGCTCTTATTGGGTGGTGGTTTCGGTGGTGTCTCGGGTGCGCTATCTACACGTAGTGAAAGGGCGGAGGCAAAAGCTGCCCAAGCTGACGCAGAAGCTGAGGCTGAGGGAGAAGCAACACTCCCAGAAATTCTCCCTACGACGGGTGTAAAACCAGAAGCTGTACGAGCCACACTGGCCGAAGCCGCTGGTCCTGAGCTATCTCGTGGAGCAAATGCCGCTGTAGATGCGCTTAGCCGGACGGTATCCAACGCTCTCGCCACTGGACGCCCAGAAGATGTTGAGGCTGCGCGCTCGTTTATCGCTGCGCGTGAAGATGATATTGCGGCGGGAACTAAATATACTCCGGATATTGCGGAGCCTTATACGGGTGCCTTGGTGCAAGCCCGCCAGATGCTGGATGAAGTGGCACCGGTTGAAGAAGTAACACCGGTTGCAGAAGTAGCACCGGTAGCAGCCGCCCCAGACCTTACTTCCGTGTACGAAGCACCCAACATGGAAGCGCGCAAAGCAGCAGCGCTGGATGTAGCTACGTCCATTGTGGAGTCGCTGCCGGGTATTGAGGCGACGAGCATATCTAAGAAGGTATACAACCAGATTTCCACCCAGATCGCACAGCAAGCAGCGCGGGGCGAGACCTTTGATCCTGTAACGGTGGCACGGGCGACATTGGCAAAGAATGGTGTTGAGGTCCTTGAAGCCGCAGCCGTACCCGAAGTTAATGTTTCAGCCGCGCCTGAATTGACTACACCTGAATTTACACCTCAGTCATACGTTGATCGCTACATGGCGGGTGAAGGTCGGGGTACATCCACGGCTGACCTAGAGATGCAGCAATATGCTGCCAACAACGCCCCAGAGATCGAAGCAGAATTTAATCGGCGTACCCAGCAGGAGACCCCAGATGCAGGAACTGGAAGACCTACAACATCTATCGACGAAGGAGTTGGAGTTAGCGTTCCGCCTAGTGGAGGACCCGAAGTTGTCGGTGCCGCTCCCAGCGGGGTTAGCGGAGTTGGACCGGAAGCAGTGGGAGTCGGTGGGGTACCTCCTGTTCCTCCTACGGTCGGCCCAGATGCGGAGCCGAGTCCACTAACACCGGAACCTACCCCAGAGCCTACGCTTGAGCCGCAGAGGACTCCCCTCAACCTCGTCCCTAATTGGTTGGCTAGAACGCGGCGGAAGCTTGCTGATAGCTTCGAAGGTTCCAAGGCGCTTGACACTTGGATGCAGTCCAGCCTTGGTTATGAGACGCTTCCCGAAGAGTTTCAGACTGCGGCTAAGTTAGAAACACTGCAAACCCAACAGGCTGGTAAATCGCGTAACCTCCAGCGGGACTTCTTCGACCCGATCATCGAGATGACAGGCAAACTTGGCGTCGATCTCGGCGACTTGGGTCTTTACCTATGGGCACGCAGCGCTCCGGATCGCAACCGGGATGTGGCTGAAACCAACCCTGAAAACTTCCCTGAAGGCGGCTCAGGTCTCACAACGGCGCAGGCCAGCGAAATTCTCGCCAAGTTCAAGGAAGAAGGTAAGCTCGCCAAGCTCAACCAAGTCGCACGTAAGGCTGATGCCCTTGTGGATTTCACGTTGGCTGAACGCGTCAAGGCTGGGAAAATGTCACAGGCGCAGGCTGATGCCATGCGTGCCAAGCAGAAGTATTACATGCCACTCAAGGGTTTCGCCAAGGATGGCGATATGCTCACATCAGACCTAGAGGGCGATACCGAGATCGAGAGCCGCCAAGCAGAGGCTATGCGTGCGTTGCGCGCTGCGGCCCCCGGTGGGACTGTGAATGAAATCCGCCAAGCCTTTGGTCGTGGCTCGATGCCGTTCCACCCGCTCTTTAATCTGTTCCAAGATGCAGAAGCGACGGTACGTAGCAACGTCGAGAACCAAGCCATGCGCCCGATTATTCGCGCATGGAAAAAAGACCCCAGCATTTTTGAGGGTATCCTCAACGTCTACACCAAAACCAACCCCAAGCGGGTGATGGTGAGCAACGACACGCCCGGTGGGCGCTGGGAAGCCATCGACATGGAGAAGGCGTACCGGAACAGCCCGCCCGGTACTTATACGCTCATCAAAGACAATGGGGCCAATTACTACGTTGAGTTTGCGGAGCAGGGTGCAGGCGCAGACCTCAAGCGTATGTTTGCCAATATGCGTCCGGAGCAGATGAAAGGTGCGCTCAAAACGCTCGCCATCATTAACAACTTCATGAAGGGGATGCTGACGTACAAGAACCCCTTGTATCTGATGTTTGTGGCTCCGTTCCGCGATACGTCGGCTGCGATTGCAACGGCTATGGCCAACCAGAACCTCAAGGGTAGTCCTGCTTTTGGTAAAAATCTGGCGGCTCGAACGTTCCTGTACAGCCTGCCATTCTCCGGCACAGGTTCTGCCATTGGCCGCTATGTGTTTGGTAAAGCCCCGCTTGATGACGCAACGAGCAAGCAGTTGCAGGAGATGATTGACGCTGGTGGTGCACCGCTCCAAACGCGCTTCTTGAATGTCGAGGAGAGCGCCAGTGTGGCCTCACGTGCTATCCGGGCTATGAAAGGGCTAGAGAACCTGCCCGCCAAGGAGCGTCCGGCTAAACTCTGGGAAGGGTTGAACCAGTGGGTGGACGGTCTGGCTGATGTCATGGACCTTAACGCACGTTTTGCAACCTACCGGGCGGCTACACATTACGGCATCGAGCCTGCGGATGCAGCGCGCCTCGCTCTGGACTCTTCACTGAACCTTACGCGTCGTGGTGAAATGGCACGCGGCCTCGACCTCATCTTCCCGTTCTTCGGCGCTGGCGTTGAGAGTACCCGTAAAACCTTGCGTATCGCTTCGAACCCCAGAGCACTTACTAAGGTGTTCGGTGGGATGATTGCTGTCGGTGTGATGGAGTCAATCTGGAACGCGATGCAGGCCGGTGATGCCGATGATGACGGGCAAGAGGACCATCTCGACCAAGACCTTGGTGCGGGCCTGCGCGCAAGCCGCTTCATCATATACTACGGTGACGGTCCGGATGACTACACCAAGATACCGATTGACCCGATGCTGGGCTATTTCAAGTTCGTTGGTAACAAGATTGGCGACGTGATGGCTGGGGCCATAGCGCCTTCTGAAGCAACCACAGGGCTTGTGTCCGGCTTTACCAGCCTTATGCTGCCCACGCGTATCCCCGGCACAGATGTCCAGTCCGTTGGGATTGCGATGACGCCGCTGGTTGGTAAGCCCTTCATGGAAAACATCATCAACCGGAACTTCTTCGGGTCGCCCATCTACAAGGAGCGTACGTTTGACAGCGCACCGCGCTCTGAGCTTGGGCGTGAAACCACAGGGGACTTCTGGAAGGGCTTGGCTAAGACGCTTAACTCAGTAACTGGCGGCTCCGCAGCAGTCAGCGGGGGTATGGACTTCCAGCCTGAGGTGTATCGCCACTTTATCGAGAGCTATTTCGGTGGGCCTTACCAGCTTGCCAAGCAGATGGTTGGTATCAAAGAAGCCGAGGGTATGGCTGACATCCCCGGCATCAAGAGCTTCGTGGGTACAGGGTCTGAGTACGCGCCACAAACCAAATATTATGAGAACTCCAGTACTGTCCGGCAGATTATGAACCGTCTCAGCAAGCTAACGCCAGAGCAGCAGATGGCCCAAGGCGCTGAGTTTTACATGGATACCGACCCGCGCATCATGGACGCATACAAGGCTGTTGAAGCCAATCTTGACCGAATCAATAAAGAGCAGAAGGCATCCATGGCTTTGGCCAAGACGGATGAGGAAGAGAAAGCAGTGCTGGATTACTACCGTGGCCAGAAGAACGAGTACTACGCAGCGTTCAACTCGGTCTATAACGGGGTGAAGAAGGAACAATAAAAAGACCCCGCCGGGAGGGCCAGCGGGGTCTCAGATCAAGCGACAGGAGCAAACTGTCCCGGGCTATATACTCACATCCGCCAGACGCGTAAACCCCTAATTCCCTCTTCGATGACCTCTTTCGTCAATACCTTGACTCTCAGGCGCTCGGTGACCACCATTAGTTGTGCTTTGGCGCGATCTGAATCCAAGCACGGGAAGAAGACGGAGGTCCCTTTTTTGAACCCCCGCCAGTTAATTTCATAGGTTACGCCCTCAATCAGCATCGACCTTTCCAGCCTCTTCGTACTGCGTGGTATCTACGAAATCGTCGTCAATCTTGAACCACAGGCAATGGATTGGTTCCCCGCTAATCGCCGTCCCCTTGGACAGCCGGATGGGTTTCTTCTCGATGATGCGCCCCTCCGTCTCCAGCTTCTTGACGGTTTCGTTGTAGTTAAGCTGGAACTTGACGCAGTAGTCCTTGAACGACTTGGCGATGATGAACATGCGCTTGGTGTCCGGCTCGATGCGAATCAGCAACTCACCCTTCGGTTCGCGCAACGGTGCGGCCTGCATATTGGTCCGACGGTCCACTTCCCCGTTGACCACGAGAATGTTCTGGATGTTGCGGTACAGATAGTCAGCCACCGTCTGACGCACGTTGTCCACTGGGGTCACGCCGTTCTTACGTAGGTCGTCAATCAAGCCACACGCATACAAGTAGACGCGGTCCATATCCCAGTCCATGATCCCACACTCGTTAGCCACAAGACCGCCTGCGATGTTGGCTGCTGTCGTTGCAGACCAGAAGCGTTCCTTCGGCTCAAGCTGAAGTTCCCTGTCGATTTTCTCTTGCAGGTTGTTACACCTGCGCTGGACGCGCTCCATATTCTCAAGCACATACCGCGTGAAATGCACCCCAGCATGGCCATAGTTGTGAAACAGGTCACGGTCGAACATCTGCTTGGCCCCAGCCGTGTTAAGCGCCTCGACCTTATTGATGGGGTACTCAATCAGGCGCATGAGTTCGCCTTCTGGGTTGTTCTTGATGACCGAGAGCTTCTCCGCAAACGAAGCGTTGGATGTAGCCACCGTGATGCTCTGCCATGTGGTATTGTTCTCACGAAGCTCGTTGGTACCAGCCTGCATGCGCTCCTTACCCTTACCGTTCGACAGGGCGTAGAGGAAATCCGAATATTCCAGCGGACCCATGTTGGTCAGTTCGTCCATCGTCGGCGGGATGTTGTTAAGTATACCGACCCACTGCAAGCGCCCATTGAGCGTGTCATTCTGCTTCAAGCGCAGTTCCTTGGGATGCCCATAGACGCTGTTCACCATATTAAGGATCGTGGATTTACCAGTACCGGAACGAGCATTGAACAGGTTGATAACCGCCCCTGTCTGTTCGAGGAACCTGAGCAGCGGTGACCCAAAGGCACTGAGCGCGGCAAAGGCATGAGGTTCGAGGCCCGGTGTGTTATATAGCGCCCAGATTTCCTTCCAGCGTTCGAACGAGCCAACTGGCCCCATGAATTTGGCAAGCGGTCTCGTGGTCTTGGATGGTGGTGAATAGGCAATCCCATCGACGCTGATCTCTTGGCTGCCGATGATGAATTTACTGCTGTTGTCGGCCCAGCCGAACTGCTGACGCATGATTTGCTCCTTATATTTGATCTGGAGGTCTTTGAGCATAAGTGCCGTGAACTCCAACAGGTGTGCCTGCTTTTTACCAGTGCTGATGACGCCCTTAGAACTGAGCACCTTACGTAGTTCCGTTGGGTCAAGCACGTGCTTGAGCGGGGAAATAAATTCCTTCGTGTTGTTATGGGGAAGGTGCAAACGAAACAGCACGACGTTGCCATCTATACTATCATCCATGATCTTCACCGGATAGAGGTCGTACTCATAGACCTGTACTGGCATAGCCTCATCGTCTTCGGCCTTCTTGCTCGGCTCCCACCAGATACCGCCTCCGTCGCCCCTGTAATAAGGCTTGGGATATTTCGGCACGGTGAAGGCTTCTACTTCGCCCTCCTCGGTTTCCACCTCGACTATGTCGTTCGTGGCTTCCTTGATCTGCCTACCTAAGTCCTTTGGCCCCATGATCTTACCAAAGTGTGGGCAGCCCTCGCATAGCTCTGGGTTGACGCTCTTGAACTTGGCACAGCTAGTCGCCTTCCGGATGGTAGCTACCTTGCTCTCAACCGTATCTGGGTCATAGTCTGGATAACCATCCGACATCATGTGGACAGCCTTGTCAGCATCCTCGCACATCGCAGCCACGGACAGCGCATAGAACCACTCGTAATAGCCAATCGTGGATCGGTTCTTATAGGCGTGGAGAAGCTGGTTGCACCCGTCCCCCTTGGCCGTGCGCTGCATGATACGTTTAAAGCTGTAGCCAATGCCGTTGTACATCGCGAGTTCGCGAGGACTGGCCTCATAGTTGTCGTCGAAGATAGACCGCTTGGGCTTATCCACCACGCCGAGTATGCGCCGGAAATCATCCAGCGTTGTTGGCTTGCCAGCCGCTATTATGCTTACGGGCCGTGGCGTTTCCTCCTTGAAGTTATAAGTGCCCGGTATGCGCAAGATACGCGCTACCTCAAACACCTTGTCGTCCACATAGAAGTTCTGGGTACGGCATATATCCTTGAATCGTTCAGCTACAGGCTCCCATTCGGCCCGCGTGATCTCTTCTTCCAGCGGCCAGTAAACATGCAGCCCACCACCTGAGTTGACCAGCGTGGGCTTTGGTAGCCCAACGACAGCACAAAACTCTTTAAGTGCCTGCAAACCAGCGGCCTGATTGATATACCCATCCGGCCTACCCGTCTCCGGATTGACCTGTGCCTTGGCTTCCCCACAATCAATATCCAGCCAGAAAGCCTTAAGCGCTCTGACGTTTTCCTTGGTGCGGTTATCCCCCGTTGCGTACTTGGCTACACCGAAGAAGACATTGCGGCCTTCTGCGACATATCGCTCTACCAGTTCGTCAACTTCCCTTCGTGTGGAAACTAGCTCCTGTCGGACGTCACGTGGCCCCTTAATACCAAGTACAGCGAACCAACCAGTGGCTGGCTGTACAAAGTCTAGGAGGTCTACGTTCTCCATCGAAATCTTCTCCGTTGCGAGCAGCGCTCGCTAATAATTTATAATTGTACCGAGGGTCAGGTGTTGGCTTGTGTAAGCTCTTCGAGCATCCGGCGCACAGACGTAGCGTAATACGCCTGCGGCTCGGACCTTCCACTAAACCAACTATAAATCGTCTGACGGGTAACCCCGAGGTCACGAGCCACTTGCGACACCGAGATGTCGTGCTTGATACACAAGCGTCCAAGCTGGACTCCCACGAGGCTACCGTCAGCGTTATTAGTCGCCTCGGCTACACGGATGGTGTAACCTTGCATGGCTTAATCCTCATCCTCATCGAGCCAGTCACCAAGAACTTCATTCAGTTCAGCCTTGGGAGCAGCGGGGGTTTCCTTCTTGGCAGCGCGCTTAACGGGAACTTCGTCCTCATCGTCGTCGTCACCGAAGGGGTTAACCGACGCAGTGGGCGGTGCGATGGCAGCCACAGGTTCAGCAACAGCAGCAGCAATAGCCTTGGCCCCATCCACAGCCGCAGCCGTCAGCTTGAGTAAGCGGTCTGTGGTAGGGTCCTTCTGCGCAACATCCACAGCAGCAGCTTGCTGCGCGTTCAAAAAGCTCGCTGCCTTGAACCACAGCTTGGCAGTGTCGGTTTCAGGGTCATAGATAAGGCTCGTTATGACTGTATCGGGTGCTGCGTTATTGGCCAGAAGGAATTTCTTATAACCCTCGAACCCATAAAGATTGCCGTTGTTGTTACTAAACAAAGACCCGCCGGGGACCGTGATCTGGTAGACATCGCCCGATGGATCACCAGCAACGAGGACAGCCAGACGACGCTCATAGCGGCAAGCTTTACCCTGACCGTTGGAACCGGAACCCTTCACGTTCTTGGGGCATTCCATGCAGGTCTTAGCCTGCGGAGCCTTGGCTGATGCTTCCGGTTTAATACCGTCGTTCGACCAGCAGTCAGGTAGCGTTGCCTTGGCGTTCTTATCATAAGCACCAGCATAGAACTTGCGTGATGGCTCAAGCAGCCAATCGACGATGATGACATCAAGCTGCTTGTCAACAGCCTTACCAATCTCTTCGCCATTCACGACGCGCTTGAAGACGCGTCCGTTGCTGATCTTGATACGGCGCGATGTGATGCCGCTACCACCCATGCGGTCCAAGCGGCCCGACTCACGCCGAACGAAGCCGCCCTCAGTGGGCTGGTCAAAAATAGTTATCTCATTCATTTGGTTTCTCCTTGGTCATAGTTTGCTCCTTACTTCTCTGTCGGTTTGCGGACGTGGACTACATACTTGTTATCGACCTGTAGACCGACCGGGAGGACGTCCGGATTCTCCTCCAAAAACTGCTTCACGTTACCATTGTGCAGGCGCTTCTCAAGTAGAAACGGCACGTTATGCTCTTCAATAAACTTGTACATCTGCTCCCAGTCAGTCGTCCAGTATCGGGACTGAACGCGCCTTGATAGGGTGCCAGCAGGTGTGCGAATGCTGTCAATGTTCTGGTCGTTGCAGAAGTCCAGAAGCTCCTTGGATACAAGCTCCAGATTTTCCTTAAGGCCAGCGACCTTAGCTTCGAATGCTTCTTCCTCCTCTGCGATGGCCGCACGGATTTTGCGGTACGCAGCAACGAGCTTCTCTACGGGTATCTTATCAGTCATGGTTTGCTCCTTCGTTATTCCCCCTGCTTACGAGGGTGACTATACAGTGTCAAGTTCTTGTTTGTATAAGTCGATAATTTTCTGGTGGTTGTCGATGTTGCCCTGCAACATGCTGTAAAGCTTCTCTTCTACAGGGCTGCCCTTGATGTGCACCACGGTCATGGCGTTCTTCTGCCCCGCACGGTCGATACGGGCATTTGCCTGTAGATAGGTTTCCACGCTCGTTGTGGGTGCGTACCAGATGATGGTGTCGGCTGCCGTCAGGGTCAGGCCGTGGCTTGCTGCCTTGGGCTGAATGAGTAGGACGCGTGGGTTTGGCTCACGCTGGAACTTATCGACGATATCGCTGCGCTTGTTGACTGGTACCTTGCCGTTGATGACATCGCACGTGATGCCTTCTTTCTCCAGACGGGCGCGCAGAAGCTCGATGGTGTGGGTGAACGGTATGAAGACCAGCACCTTATGGCTGGCTTCCTCGATGACTTCCAACACCACGTTCAGGCGGTTGGATACGTCGAACTCAAGTACCTCACCATTATCCGTATAGACTGCACCTCCGCTAATCTGGAGCAGCTTGTTAAGTTTGGTCGCAGCGTTGACCGCGCTGACCTCCTCGCCACTGGCTTCGAACAGCAACTGGTTCTTAAGCTCGTTATAATATTTGCGCTGCTGCGGGGTGAGGGGCGCTTCGCGCTCGATGTGCGTTACGGACGGTAGGTCCAAGCAATCCTTCTTCTCGAACCGGATGGCTGGCTGCAACACCTTATGGACGATTGCCTGCGCGTTGCTCTTCGGCGTCCACTTAAACTGGGTCACCTTGCGCATCACGCTGTCACGGAAGACGCCATAATATTTGGGACATCCCGGCAGGTCCATCATACGGGCCAGACCATAGGCATCCACCGGAGACTGCGCCGCTGGCGTACCAGTCAACATCCACAGGCGTGGGTCGGTGTCGCGCACCAAGCGGTTCAATATCTTCCAGCGGTTGGTCGTTGGGTTCTTGTAGGCGTTGGCCTCGTCAATCACGATAAGGTCGAAACCACCCTTGGCGATTGTGTCCTTGACCACAGCCAGCCCATCAAAGTTAAGGATGACGAAGTCAGCCCCAGAGTTAATGATCTTCTCCCGCTGCTTGGCTGCACCATGCGCTACGCTACACGAACGGTGCATAGCAAACTTGAACAGGTCCTGCTGCCACGCCGACTTCATGATCGACAGGGGGCATAGTACCAGCACGCGCTTCACCAAGCCCTTCTTCATGAGGTAGTCGGCTGCCCAAATCACGCTGGCTGTCTTGCCTGTGCCCTGCTCGTTGAAGCAGAACGCCCGCTTGCGGATAGATAGGAATGACGCCGTGGTCTTCTGGTGCTTGAACGGCTCGAACTTACCCGTCCACTGGTAGGACTTGAGCATAGGCGAGGGGGTATCTGCGAAGCCAAGCTGCGCTAGGATTTCCGTTTCATTATGTCCCCATTTGACAACCACGCCTTCGGCTACTTCTGCGCTCTTGTGGATGTTGTCTGTAATGAGGCACGGGTCTTGTGCGTTAATGAGTAACGCTTTGTTTTCAACGATTTGCACCAGCTTGCTCCTTGGTACGCTTATTTCTTTTTGCGTTCTCGTGGACTTGTTTCCGAAATCAGGTTCTTCTTGGCGTCTCGGTCGAAGGATCGGTTGGCTGACTTGCTGACCATGCGTAGGCCAGTCTTGTTGCTACCGCCCTTGTCGAGCGCCACGACGTGGCCGACATCCTTGCCGTCACCCTTCTTGGCTTTACCCGCCTTCGCCATCTTGGCACGGGCTGCGTTGCGTACAGCGCGGTTCTTCTTCTGCTGTGCGGTACCTTGGTATGTATCGTATTCTTTGCGGTAATCCCTAGCCATCACTTCCTCCGTGGTTTCCAATGTTCGCAGGAGGTGACGGGGCACCATCCGCAAAGCGGCCCTGATTTGGGGTTGAATACACCATTCTCCATAGCGGCGTCGAGGTTATAAAGCTGATCGTCGAACACGGACATATATTTATCGAGGTGCTCCCGCTTGTGGGTCTTCTTCGGGAACTCTTGACTGACCACGTAGGCTAGTGCTGACTTGATGGTTTCCAACTCAGGGTGCTTAATAAAGAGCGCACCTGCCATCAGGTCAAGCTGCTTCATGTCCGCATACTTCGCGTTCTTGCCAGTCTTGTAGTCGATCATCCAGCCCTTGGTTCCATCGACAATCAGCAAGTCCACGATGCCCCGATACCAGACATCCTTGGCGAAGAATGTCGTAGGGGCAAAGCCAGTATCCGTCTTGGCTACACCTAGCCGTAACTCGGTGTGCTTCTCCCCTTGCTTAGCAGCCAGCGGTTCCACGATGGGGCGCATGAAGGCAAACTTCTCAGGGATGGGCTTGCCATCTCGAATGAACTCTTCAGCCGCTAGGTGTACAGCAGTACCGTATTCAGCCGCCTCGCCGGGTTCGTCCTTGACGTCCTTAGCTATCTTGAGGTGGAAATACTTCTTCGGGCATTGCTCGAATGTTTTGATACTGCTGTACGACCAAGCTGTCATGTTATCGGACTTTTCCTTCTAGGCGATCAGCTACCAGCTTAGCATAGCCAGCAATATCAATCCAGCTATCAGCGTAGTTCGGGTCACCATTTAAGATGCGCCCAATCTTATGGAAAATCATATCCATCGCTTCGCATTGGTCCACGGCGAACGTCTTGCCCTTCTCTTCAGCGAAGTTACGCGCCACTTCTTTGAGTTTATAGGTGATTGTGGCATGGTCGAGGAAGTTACCGTACCGACTTCCGCGTTCATCGAGGATTCTATTAACCCTGTCCTCCGTAGTAGGTCGTATCATCGTAGCGGGACCGCCGGGAACCTTACGTTCCGCTGTGCCTACTACCCGCTCCTTACCCTTACCCTGCAAGGCTGCGAGTGCCGCCATCTGCTTCTTAACCGCATAGATGTAGCTTTCGCTCACTGCCATACGGTCTTTGATTTCCCTAGCGGCATAGCCCTGCTTCAACAGTTTCATAATCCCTGCTGCTTTGTTCTTCTTCATGTCGTTTGCTCCTTATTTAAGATTGCCGCCGCTTTTGAGGATGTCCCCATCAAACACATAGGTGCCTGTGTGGGTCAGCCGGATAAACGGGTGGGCGTAGATTTTACCCCCGTGTTTGCGAAACAGTTCGCAAAAGTGGTAATCCTCTGACAACAGCGCCCCGCTCTCGTCGATAGACGTAGCGAAGAACTCATGGGTCAAAGGCTTGGCGTATTCACCAGTCGCTGGGTCTGTGAATGATGATACGCGATAGGTTGGAACGTGGGGGATAAGATGCTCGAACACCCCGCGCTTGATGAGCATGAAGCCAGTGCCACCGTGGCGGACTTCGATGCAACCCGTCTCATCTGTTTCTTGATGCTCTCCGCCAACCATGTTGAAGACGAAGGCTCCGGCATGCGCTGCTAGGTCGTCCTTGCCAGCCAGTGCCGCACGTTCCACGCTATCCCAGTTCACTTCCTTCTTGGGGTAGATACCGCAGGTGATGTCTTTGTCGGCCAGCATAAGCTGCGCGACAGCCTCGCTATCGAAGCCGATGTCAGCGTCGATGAACATGAGGTAGTCATGGTCACTAGCCAGAAACACACGAGCTAGCTCGTTACGTGCACGGGTGATAAGGCTCTCGTTCATTATCTGACACCACGCCACGTTGACGCCGATTTCCCGCATCTTGGCCATGGTCATCAGTAAGCCCTGCACATAGGACCCCGTGCACATACCACCGTACATGGGGGTGGCTATCATCAGCGATGGTCGCTTGGTCGGCACTTTAATTTCATCCGTCATTTTCTTCTGCTTTCTTTTTTAGTTTCCTGTAGCGGCCTTCGACCGAAGCTATCGTAAGCCCCATCCGTTCCGCTATGTACGCTGCCCTTAGGCCGTGCTTGTAATACTCCAACAACTCTGCGTCCATTTCAGGTGTCCACACGCGGCTAGTCCGTTTTACTATTGGCACTACTTACCCCCTGTGAAGCGACCCTTGGAGTCGCGCTTTGTTAGCACCCTTAGTTCGGCGTTGAGCCGCTCGTTCTCACGTTTGATGGTACTAGTATCACTGCTGGCACTGAACCGCCCCACCATGTAGCTGGCAAAAACCAACACAAACACTGCTACTGCTGTTACGTAATCCATTTCTACTCTCCCTTCTTGCGTACTACTAGTTGGTATCCAACGTGGACAATCTCTGCCTCTTCCGCAAACAGGTTGCAGAAGGCGTCGATGGCGGGTTTGGGGCGGTGCAGGATGTCACGTGGATTGCCCCACATGTAATCGTCAAACACCATCATCCCCTTGGGCTTGAGCAACGGCCAAGCCATACAGGCGTCAGTCAGCACATCCTTGGCAATGTGGCTGCCGTCGATGTAGATGAAGTCCGCTTGGGTTTTTTGTTCGTACATCTCATAAGCTAGCCAATGTGTTGACTTGCCTTTGTTCTTGTTAATAACTCGCTCGTGACCGTGTTTGGCACTAAACAACTCCGTATTGTGGTCAAACCGCGCCTCGACAGCCCCCATATCCTCGGCACCATGCTCCTCGCCACCTTCCCACGTATCTATACAGATAATCCAGTCGTCATCCTGCATCATGTTCTCGGCAATCCAGACGGTGCTGCGGCCTTCAAAGGAGCCAATCTCGATAAAGGTACGCTTACCTGCTTCACCTGACAGCATAGGGATAAGCTGCGTCCAGACTTCCGGTGCCCAGTTGAACCAGTCTTTGGTGAATTGATACTCGCTCATGCGGCCTTCCCTTCGTATTCTGTTAGTGTCTTGAACTGGATGAACTCGCCACCCTTGTGCTGGAATATGCACATGACGAACTTATCTTCGGGTGCTTCGTTCACCTCGCTCCAGAAGTGCAGGGCTACGCCTGTCCGCCTGCTGGATGGGTTGCCGCTCATGTCCCTGTCTTGGGTAACAAGCTCCCCTTCCACCGTGGTATGGGTTCCGTGCTCAGCGTCCTCTGCTCGGTCGAAGACCTCCACCTTATAGAGATGGCAGTTTTCGTCGATCTCGTAGTCGGCAAAGTTAGTGCCATAGTTAGTAATCTTCATCTCAGTAACTCCTGCATAACATCGTGGTGTATTCTCATCATGCGTATCTCGCGCACAGCCTTGTTCAATGCGGCCTTTTCATCTGGTGTCATGTGTTCTTGCAGTTGATGCACGACATCAGCCCATCTCGCGCTCGGCCCTTTTTCATTGTGGTAGTAGTCATTCCTAGTGCCAGAAAATTCATCTGGTCGGTTTCTCATCCGGCTGAGCAGTAGCTTAACCACGGGATGAAACTTATCTTCCTTGGTGGTTTTGCGTGGTATCGGGAAAGGCTCAGGTTTTTCGACATAGATTTCTTCTGGATTATCGACGCGCCACAGGATTTCTTTCCATTCGGCCAATGACTTTGCGCTAAACCAAGGAAACTTCAGTAGCTCTTCATCCGTGAAATGCCGGAAATCTTTAACCTTTGCAGGGGGTGCGTCCTGACCATTAACCTGCAAGTTAATATTGCGAAAGCAGTTGGCGGTCCGCACCCTCAACTCCAAGTCCGTAATCAGCGTTTCGTTTGTAGGGTTAATCGCCATCACTTTGCTCCTTCTCGATAATGGTTTTGTAATATGTGTATGTGGGTTTGGGTTTAGCCGGTGAGGTATCTTGAAGTCCCCACTCCGGCTTCCACCAAGGCACAGGGTCTCTATATATACTGCTGTCATGCATAGCAGGCTCAAGGCGTTCCCAACCTTTCTGATCGCCGTCTAACACATTGAATGTCAGGTCGTTACGGAACACGAACTCAACACCTAGCGTTGCTTCTCGCACCTCATCAATCACTGGAAAGGTAAGGTTATCTCGGTTCAAAGCGGTGCGTAGTATCCGCTCACATTTGTGAACCATCTGCCGTGTTCGCTCCGTCCCAACCCCGAAGTCCTCACCAACCTTATTTAGCGTGGTCCCTCCGGCTCGGTATTGTTTCCATACCGCCCACTTGCGTAGCTTCGGGTTGTCCTTAAACTCCTCCAGCCGTGCCTCTCGCACCACTGGATCACGTGTCGGTCCGGCGGGCGCTAGGCTTTTGAACCCAGAATTAATCCGCTCCATGCGCCGCTGCGCCGCCCTCGCACGGTGTTCTTTCTGCCACTCTTTGTCTCGGCGCAGCTTTTCTTGAAGCCAGTCGTCGTAAATCCACGGCTTAGGCCACCAGTCTGGATCATCCGACATGATATTTCCACGTCTGGTCTAGGAAGCTTTTATCGTGCTTAGCGTTGCGTTGTAACGCCTTATAAGTTCGGATTGTGTCGTTATGTTCTTTCGTAAATTCCTGAAGATAGCGCTCAGATCGGATAGCCTTATTCAACCGAGGTAATATATTCCTATGCTTGGTGAAACGCTCTTGTAGGGTTTTCAATTCCTCTACCGTCTTCTTGCCATAGCCGTGCACCTTAAGAACCTCTGCTGGGTCTAGCTCACGCAACGCTTTCAAGTCCGGCACATGTTCACGGACGTAGTTATACAGTCTGTCACACCCTATTAAGGTAGAGATAACGCTATGAAACGCCTTATCCCGTGTCTCTTCCCAGTCACGATCTTTCGCTATCTCAGCGACGTAAAACATGAGAAACTCATGCTCACGTTTGGCCTTCTCAGCTTCATAGTCGAACGGAATACCTTCGGCTTCTGCCTTAGCTTGATCTTCGTCCAGACCTGCCGTTGCCAGCATTTTGCATATCTTAATCTGACTCTGCGTCAGAACGATTTTCTTCTTATCCTCCATAGCTTGCTCCCATCTTGCTCTCACAGTTTAACGGCAGTGCCACTGCCCATTTCGGCCTTATCCGCATGCAGTCCTCGACATAGGCCCGTGCCTTGTCTGCTTCTGCTTCAGGTGCGATGCACCCCACGGCATCATGCACCGTCATCACCACACGCAGTTTGCGTGCGACCATCAGCATCTGCTCACCGATCACGATACGCGCCAGTGCTTGGCAGATATTCTCAACAGCCTTCCCGCCATATATCCGTGTCGGGATAACTGCGCGGCCCTTCTTCTGGTCGTAGACCATCTCGTTGTGCTGGCTCCCCATCATCGGCTTCCAGCGCAGGTTGGGATATTTAATACTCAAGCCATTGGGTAGCTTGATGCCATCCTTGCCATACACTACCAGCACACCGTCCAACCCTATTGGGGCTGTCTGGTTGTTCGCCATAGCGTCCAGCGCATCTCCTGCCTGCCGCCATAGTTTGGGGATCATCGGGTAGGTCTCACGATACACCTTGATAATACGCTTGCACTCATCCTCTGGCATATCGACGCCGAAGGTCTTTAACTGCGCTTGGAACTTGGTTGGCCCCATGCCGTAACCTGCGCCTAAGATTGTTGTTTTTCCTACGAACCTCTGCGGGTCTGTCACCTCATCAACATCCACACCATAGATGGAACTTGCCATGATCTTATATACGTCCTCACCCTTATCGAACGCAGCGACGAGGTCGTTCTGCCCAGCCAGCCACGCCAAGGTGCGCGCTTCGATTTGTGATGAGTCACAGTCGATGAACACATAGCCGTCGGGTGGTATGATTGCCTTCTTCAACGGTGACTTGCGCGGTAGGTTCTGGAGGTTGACCTTATCATCCCCTCCCCATCGCCCAGTATGTGCAGCGTAGTAGCGCAGGGGCACAGGTAACGTGCCACGCTCGGCTATCTTGATGAACCGCTCTGTCCTTGTCTCTTCCAGTGTGGACTTAACGCCTAGCCGTGCAGCGACGATGGCTTGCACCTGTGGGTTCTCATGCTCCAGCAGCGCCTTGAAGGCTTCGTCGTTCTTGGCGAACGCATGGGTCTCCTTGCCTGTAGCCGGACTGATCTTGGTTGGCGGAACAACCCCATGAAACATCAGCAACTCGGCCAGCTTGGGGTTACTCATCAGGTCGGCCTTGTCGTAGTTGAGCTTGGCCATGAGGGCGTCCTTGGAACTCTTCACATTAGACAGGTGATTTGTGAGGACTTCCTCGTCTAAGCTTAGCATCGGCTCCGTGAACATCCGGATGGTCAGGTCAATTAACCGGAACTCTATTTGCGGGAAGCCCACAGCAATCCTCTGGAACAGGTCGTAGGTAAGCTCGGTGTCGTTGATGCAGTATTGCCCGTAACGGTCCAGTTCTTCCGGCGTGAAGTCCAGACGCCCCTTACCCAGTGCGTTGATAACTTCGTCGCCTTTGATGCCCAGCCCGTAACGCTCAGCAGCTTTGGCTAAGCTGTTACCAGCATCAGGTCCGTCGATAGCGCGAAGTATAGACAGAGTGTCAGCAATCCGCTTGGGTCGGATGTCGAAGTGCCAGTTGAGGATAGCCATATCAAACACAGCGTTGTGCGCCACAGCGATGGCGTTGTCCCATTCAAACTGGTCCAGCCACCGCTTGGTTTGTATCTTGGTGCCGCTGAACCACACGGCAGGCTCGTCGTTACGCTTTACGGATACGCCGATAACCTCAAAGCCCGGATCACGGATATATTCTTCCGTTGTCACCTTGGACAGCGAGTAGCTCCGGTCATAGTAGGTCTCGAAATCGCAAACAATTATATTCACTTGGTGTTATCCTTCTGCTTCCACCCCGCCAGCAATACGTTGCTGGCTCCCGTCACCTTCGGGTGACGGGACATTTTTCCAGCGTCCTTTGACATTTTGCTGGATTTTTACTGGCCCATCCTGTCCATAGACGGCAGCGTAATGTGCAATCTCTACATCTGCCTTAGAGCCTTCAGCCCATGCCACTGGCTGTCCGTCTTGGATTAGGCGGTAGCTTTCGGTCTGTGTGGGTTGGCGTAGGGCTGCTTTCCAGCCAGCTACAAAAGCCAGCTCCATTGGCTTATAGTGTATTGGCGATGCCGTTGTTGACAACCGCCAGTCACGGTATGCTGTGGCTAATGTTTGATCCGCCAGCACTGCGCTGTCTTTATCATTGGTCATCGTTCTTCTCCCTTATCTCCAGCCCACGGGCTTCCAGTGCGGCGCGAAGGTCATCGGTAGCTTTTGGCGACCAAAGAAACTCGCCCATTATTTCATCCAGCGGGTCAAGCTTGGGCGTGCGGATGATGAAAAGATGGCTTAAAGGGCCACCCCACTGGACATGAGCATCACCAAAGTAATCATAAAGCGCATCGCTCACCTTCTGCTTGAAGTCGTGCAGCTTTTTCTCGGTGGCTTCGCAGTTGGGGCAGTGTTGTGTCTTAATCATTGTTTCGCCGCCTCTTCCACAGTCACCTTGGGGCAACGGTCGCTCGGCATAACCACAATACTCTCGATGGAGTAGAAGCTAGGGCCGCACTCCACGATGTCTTGAAGCTCGAAAAGCTCCTCAACCTTAAGCGTAATGCTACGTGGTCCTTCGGCATAGCGATAGGTTAGCTTAACCGTCCAGCGGGGTTGTGTGTTATCGTTCATTAATCCCAATCCTTTCCTTTATATCCTTCGAACAGGCGCGCCAGTATCCAGTCGATCAGCCGTCGAAACATCACGCACCTTTTGCGTCTGAGGCCGAAGAGATGATAGTAAGCTTCAGCCTGCGGACTAGCTCACGCACCATGTCCCAGTTGGTCTCGTCCACAACCACAGCCACGCCGTCGTTGCGCCGGATAGCTTCAATCTCTCTGATTTGTAGGGCGGTCGGCTTGTTACCGCCTGCCTTGCACTCAATGGCAAGGAACAGTCCATTAACACAAGCCACGATGTCGGGGATGCCACTGCGTCCAAAGCCATTGGCAGGGGGCATGAAATAATAAACGCCCTCATCCCGCAAGATGGACATGACTTTATCTTTAACGACTTTTTCCGGCGTCTTTGCCATCAGTTTGCTCCTTGTCTAGTGAGGCTATATCCTCATCTATACATTGTCAATCCCCTTCGGATATCTCTGCATAAACCTCGTCACGAATGTCTGCCATCCGCTCGGCCATAGCAATGGTAAGCTCCTGCCAATTCACGTCCGTGCCGTAGTGGGTTAGCTCCTCTAGCTCAGCTAGGGACAGTTTCCGGTAGTAGCTGCGGTCTTTAGTTGGTTCGGTCATTGTTCGTTCTCCTTTTTATACTCCACTAAGATAGCCTCCGCTTCTTCGCGTGACGTAGCCTTTAAAAATTTCTCAGTCATCGCGGTCAGGTCTCGTAGTAGTTTCCGCCCAGCCTCACGCTCCTCGGGTGTTTCCTCTGTATAGTCGTCCATCAGTTTGCTCCTTGTGGGGTGGGGGGCGCAAGGCCCCCCGTTTGTTACTCGGCCACAGCCCAGTCAATCATGGCCTTTTTAGTTGTCATGCCGTGGCGCAACGTCTTGCCATCGGGCCGCTCATAAATTGTATGGGCGCGCAGGTCATACACCTCATCCACCCATGTCCATGCGTGTTCGGGGTCTGCAAAGGCTGCGATGTCTCGGCCCGTTGGTGAACGAACGATAATGGCGTTTGTGTTAAGTTCAGTCATTTTAACTTCTCCAGTTTAACGTTGCGGGCTTTCCTGCCCGCCTCGATGTTATAGCAGGGTCGCTAGACATTGTCAACCCCCCTAATTTCCGCCGTGTCAGGCTGCCTTCTCCCGCTCAAGCTGCATACGCAGGTGGTCTCTGGTAAAGCCCCAGATGCCTTGCGCTCTGCCGTAGTCGGTGCAAGCCTTGGCTAGGTCATGTTCAAGTAGTCTCAGTTCGTGCCGCATCTTATCGTAGCGGCGCAACAGCGTGGCTGCTTCCCTCTTAGTCGTCATGGTCTGCTCCTCCTTTGCTCAAGGCTTTGTGTGCCAGTTTCTTGATAGAGGCCATCTCTGCCTCCAGCATCTCTGTGTATTGGATAAGCTTACGCATCAGTGTGCGGTCTTCGCCTTCTAGGTCGTCGCGTAACTCGAACAGCTTTTTCCATTCGTCGGGTCTAATGTTCATTGGTTTTCCTCTAGAATGACAATCCGGTCGGCTTCCCCTAGTGCGTCCATAAACTCCAAGATGCCCTCCTCGTCATGGCCTTCGCCGCCTTCCTTTATATACTCAAAGAGTAGGCCATAGGCTGCGGCTGCTGCCGCTTGGCTAACTGTAATCTCCGTCTTCATCAGTAATCTCCGTAATCTTCAAAAAATCCTCGGTCTTCGGCTTCCAGCCAAACGTCATGGCCGTCCTTCCATTGGTCTTCCACATACTGCCGGATTAGCGGTTCAAATTGTTCCCAGCGAGCGATAACTATGTCGCCCATCTCTTGCGCTGTCAGGCTCTCCATATCCTGCTCAATCAGTGCGTCCCGCACCTCGTCCGTTTCGCTGTCTCGTGTCAGTCTCATGTTGCTATCCCTTCCTTATATATAATAACCAGCGGGTCATTCCAGCGGGTGTCTATCACGCGCCATTCCCATCCGTCAGCTTCGCTCAATGCTCTGGCTGCTTCCATCGCATGGCTGCCAAACTCGAAGGTCGCCACAGTGTCCCAGCGCCTCGTCTCGTTGTCGCGCCGCTCTAGATTGATTTGCATGGACATGCCTTCCCCCCGTCACGTTCTATAAGTTCGTCTATGCACTTTTCGATAAGCTTAAAGGCATCATATACATCAACGTCGAACCTCATTACGCGCCAGTTGCCTGAGTAACGCGCCACTGCTTGGATACGCCGCAGCGTATCTATTGTTTCCTCATTCATCCTAGCCTCCCTTCGCTTTGGCTATGGCCTCGCGCAAATTGGCCTTTGCTTTTTCCCAAGCCGTAAAATCGCTGCCGCTATCTAATTCGGAAATAAATGCCTCGCTAGCCGCCAACAAGTCAGGCCAAGGCCCTTGCGTGTGTGTTGCGTCTGCCATCATACTTTCCCTTTAATGGTCGCATGGATTGCCCAGATTGCGAAAATGCCTACGGAAATGAAGAATATTTCTGCTAGGGCGTGAATGATAGTTGCCGTCATGCGTCTGCCCCTTCCGGTTTGTGTTCGTCCCGCACATGGTCAGCCAATTCTGCCCAGTTTACCGAAGCCATGAAGCCCAGCACTACGTCAGCTACAAAGCCCGTTATCTCCGTGTTGTCCTCTAGGTAATTCCATACCCAATCTCGATAGTCGTCAGCCTCCAATTCGCTGCCGCTATGCTTGTCGAAACCATCGTTAAACCAAAGGCCAACCATCCAAGTTTCGTAGTTTGTCCATCCGTGATAAGTGTTATCGGTCATTAGTTTGCTCCTACCTTGATAGGTTCCCAGTCCGTGCCGTCATGTTCTAAGACGGAATAAACGTCCTCGCGGTGGTATGCTTGCACGTCATGTTCTGATAGGCGCAGCGCCGCTAGCGTCTGCTCGACTAGGTAAATCCAGACTGCATCCTCGTCGATTGTCTCGCCGTTCAGCGTCCCGACAATTTCATAGTCGCAATCGTCCCCGCAACGCTGCCATGCAAAGGTTATATAATTAGGATATTTACGCATTAGTTTGCTCCTTAGCTAAAGGCTCGGGCCAGCAATGGCTTGTTGAATGAAGGTGCGACCAAACGCTTCTTGTATCCGCGCCCTATGTTGATGCCGTTAAAATACATCACCGCTTGCGCCAGATTGCCCGTGAACGAATAATGCGTTTTGTAAGCGCCTTTGTCACCGCGCCCAACTTGCACCAGAAACTTGGTCTGGTCGGTAAAGGCAATGCGCTTGCCGTCCAATGTTGCTGTTTTAAATTCCATGCCATTTACTCCTAAATGTTTTGCCATGCGTTCCTGCTTGGCCTCATCGTTCTGAACCCTCGGCTTTACATTGTCAACCCCTAATCGAAACTTTTTTTCGTTCGGGGTGATTTTTATTGCTAGGGGAAAACCGATAGGCAGGACTGCCTATCGTTTAAATTGGGCGGCGTCAACCCCATTCGGGGCATTTTGTGTCGATTTGTTAGCTTTTTGGGGCGCGGGAATGTTATAATGTAAGCTTTGAAAAGCCGATTTATTACAAAAGATATTACAAAACCAAAACCTAGGATTTCTGCGGGTTTGAATGTGATAAAATGGCGTAATGTAATAATGTTATAAAAATTTTTAGATTATATATAAAGGCAGGTTTGGATTTATTACGGAAGGTTGGAATCAGCGAGCGGCCTCGTTCTGACTGTCTAGAAAATATATAACCCAAAAAAAAACCTTACATTATTACAAAGCGCAGAAAACTGCCAAAAAAAACATTACAAAGCACCCTAAAAACATTACAAAGAATATTACAAAGCACCGAAAAAATTACGTTGACGCGAAAACCCATAAGTGATAAACACTGCGTGTTTATTAGGCACGGCGAAACGCCCCAAAACGCCTAGCGTCTGAAGCCCTAAAGATGATAGTAAGCTTATGGGCGAGCGGGGCCGAAGCCCCGCCCTGTTTTGTTAACGCCCTTTCGCCACATGGAATCGTGACGGGTCGAATAGCGACCAGTAGGTGCGACCGTTCCAACCCCTAGCGCTGAACGTTTCTGGTGACGTCCATTCCATGCCGCCAGCCGCTTCATTGAAACGGTAAACTTTAGGTTCAATCTCTTCTATATCAATTCGGCGCAATCCGATTGCATCGTTTGCGCCAGTGATGCGCTCGCATTTAATTAGGTGGGACATAATCAATCCTTTATAAATAAGGGGCGGCAATGCCGCCCCTGTTAGGTTAGGCGGCGATTGCCAATTCATCTTCTTGGGCTGTCAGATATTCCGCCGCTTTCTTGGCTTGGCTTGATGCCGTAAAGATTGCCCGCTTGTCCGCTTTCAAAACCTTAAGCCACGATGCGACGTAGTCAGCGTGCTGCAACCCGTCCAACGCAACCCCTGTTGTGGCGCAAACGAAAGCCGAACCGATTTCAGCAACCAATTCTTCGAAAGCATAGGCATCGTCACCAAAGCGCTTGCCGAACGTGCGAGCTAGGCGGGATTCGTGGCCAGTCCAATGCACAAGCTCATGAGCCAACGTGCTGGCATAATGGGCAGGGGTTGTGAAAGCATCAGCGCTAGGCATCCCGATTGAATCCGACATAGGCGAAAAGAAAGCTTTGTCACCGCCATGATTAAGGCGGACATTGTGCCGCGCTGCAATGTCATTGATAGGGCTTTCACCAGCAATGGCGGGGGTAAACGTCTTAAGCTTGGCAACATCCAGCCCTTCGCATTGGTCAAGATTAAAGACAGTGTAAGGCTTGGCGAAAGGAACAACCTTTTCCTTGCCCGTTTCTTTATCTTCCATTTTAGGGAAAGACCAAAAGACAATGCGCGTTCCCTTTTCACCCTTGCGGACATTGCCGCCAAGCTCTTGGGCTTGCTTATAGGTTAGCCAACCCGTGCTAGTGTAAGCGGCACAAGAAAGAACCAGCCAGTTAATCCCGTTATAGGCGCGACCCGTCACAGCGTTATGAGGGACTAGCGCCGTGCCAATCCCGCTTTTCCAAGGCCGAAGCCAAGGGGCCGTGCCAGTCTCTAATGCTTCAATGATTTTGTCTGTAACTTCTTGATAGATATCGTTTGTGCTAGTCATAAATAAAACCCTCCGGTTTGAATTGTGGAACAAGGCAACCCGCCTTGCCCAATCAGTTATAGACGAATCAATTAGACATTGTCAACCCCTAGCATTTCTGCGGGTTTGCGACGATTGCAGCGCTTAGGCAAGGTGCAAATCAATCCCTATATAACAAATCAAACTAGGGGTGGCAGGGGTGATTCGTTCGCCTTTTGTTCACCCTACCGCCCCCCAACCCCCCGCGCACAGCATCGGAGTCCCGCTCGCGTATATACATAGTAATATGCTCAAAACCCCACAACATTACCAAAATTTGACCCCCCACCCCCCTCATTTTT
>Ga0209358_10000335_pt1 | contig 41429 bp, 61 predicted proteins | sample LauGreFa1BDMLBSN_2_FD_187574 | JGI IMG/M metagenome (GOLD analysis project Ga0209358, IMG submission 187574) | Freshwater lake microbial communities from Lake Michigan, USA - Fa13.BD.MLB.SN (SPAdes) (version 2) | ecosystem: Environmental > Aquatic > Freshwater > Lake | place: Lake Michigan, USA... | reverse complement strand
ATAGACAGAAGTATCCCCACTATATGTTTTTAACCAAGTTAAAGCGGGCGTTAAGCCCGCGTTTACGGCTTCGTGGAACTCAGCCGTTACACTTATATAGGGGTCTAGAGCGTCGGCGTGTTTCAAGAGCAAAATGAAACTTTTTTTCTTGGTTATATAAAAGTCCTGGTCAGAGCCTGTTTCTGGTGAAAATATTTTAGCTGATAGTGGGGGGCGGGCGGGGGGTGGGGTTAAAAAACCCTGGGGTCTGCAAGGGCGCGGGCATAAAAAAAGGGGCAAGGGTTGCCCCCTGCCCCACGTAAATCATTCATCCACAGGGGACAAACCCCTCCCCCACTGTGTTGTGAGAGAGGGGCGTCCGCTGACTATCTATAGAGCCCTGTGTGGACTCTTACGCGCTCACCCGCTTCAATACCACGCGGAGTGAGTCAAGCACGATGGATAACTCGCGCACACCGCGGTTCTCCTCGATGTCGAACACTATGCCCACGTGCTTGCCTACGGGAACGATGTCCCCTAACTGTGCGTAGCGCACAGGTGTAAGTTCAAAATCTGGAACGAAGTCAATGCTTGGAACGCCATACTGCCCGCGAACCAATTGAACCTCTTCACGTAGGTTTACGTAAAGGTCATCGTGTGTCCATGCTGTGCCGTTCATTGTGTTGCCTTTCGTTGAATGTGCCGAGCCGAATGCTCAGCAACAGGAACTATTCTCTCATGAACCGACCCCGATTGTCAAATTCAGCCGTCTGACTGAGCGTAAATACGGCGTGTCGTAGCGTCATACGAATGACACACATGACCCGACACACACCCCACGACATGACATGCGGGCTACATACGAATCACGCGCTACGTGTATGTGTAATACACAGGCGACACGTATGGGCTATACGCAGCTCGTATGCATCTCAAGATAGCAAATCAAAGATTTGCTTATTAATGGGGAGCCAGTCGGAAATGCCGACAGCAGAAGGGAAACACCATGAGAAAAGTAGCAACCGAAACACTAAGCGGTGTCGTAAAGAACGGCACTATCCACATCTCCAAAGCGGACAACAAGCGAGTCTTCGCGAAGGTTCGTATCACTACCAACACTGCCAAATCTTCGAAGAAGATTGAGGCAATCTTATCAGCAATGGGTCAATACCCAAACTTTGACAAGGTTCTCGCAGCCGTGCTCAAGGTGGAACCAAACGCATACCTAACCCTGAAAGGCGGTGCTAACTAATGAGCAACGACTTAGCATTCTCAATCATACTCATTTGCCTATTGGCAATGTCATTCTTTATCGGAGCCCTCATGGGCATGATGCGACGCGACACTGAGTGGCGCAGGCATCTCTTGATAGCAGACCAAAGGTCTGCTGATTTAGACAACCACTGGGAAACCACAGTTCGTGAGTAGCCCAGACCAAACCTCGATGGAGGCAGTCATCACATGCGGTGATTGCCTCCGTCCCGACTGCAAAGGATGTGAATACTGATGAACTACAAAGTAGCGATTAACTGGCAAGAAGATGAGAACTCACCCACTGGCACGATGTATTGGGTCGAGATAATGAAACTCGATGACTGGAATACAGTCATTGTCGAAACAAAATACCACACACTCAGCGTCGCATGGGGTGATGCCCTCGCGGAGCTGCAGGCGAAAGGGGAAATCTAATGGCAACCATGCCTGAACTAATCGAGCAGTTATACGAAGATAACTATTCGCACTTCGACTTCATTGACAACATGAACGGCGGAGATTGCGATTGTGTTGTTCATCTAGTGATGAACACACTTCAATACCACAACAACAAGGAGGCAAACGCATGAAGGTATCAACAGCAATTTCATTGCTGCAAGAACTACCAATTGATGCAGAAATCTGCGCTCAATGGTATGACATAGACGACATGAACGTGATGGGTGTAGCGGGCGAAGAGAAACTAACCGATGAAGAGTGGCGACTAGCCGTCGCTATCTTCAACAAGTTCGAGTTCCCCGACATGTATGACTTGGTCTGCGAAGCAGTCCATGAAGCCAAACAACGACTAGCAAAGGAGCAAAACTAATGGGTCAATACCATGTCCTTGTCAACTATGACAAGAAAGAAATCGTCGAGCCTTACGGATTAGGGCTAGGCGCAAAGCAAGTAGAGCAACTAGGTGCATTCAACGGAACCATTGCTGATGCAATGTATCTGTTGGTAATGACTAGCCCTAACGCTGGCGGTGGCGACCTGCCATTGACTAGCGTGTCTGGGCGATGGGCTGGCGACCGAGTCATGATTGTCGGTGATTACACCGAAGATAGCAACGTCCCATCCATACCAAATGCAAGCCAGTTATACGGCGCACAATACACAGACATCACCGATGAGGTAGGAGTCGCACTCAAGGTGGCGTTCAGACGCAACGTTCGGGAGTCAGGTTGGCATCCCGATTATGTAGACAAGGAGGCAAACTGATGGGTAATTACGTAGTAAGAGCAACACTTACCAGGAACTATGAAATAGAAGTAAAAGCAAATGACCCTGCATCAGCCATCGAGAAACTCGATGACTGGATTTCAGATGACTTCGAACCGTTCGAAGTCGGAGCACACTGGGAACTGGAGGCACACTAATGCAATACATAGACATAGAAGAACTCAAGGCTATCTATAAAGATAATCATGAGGGAAATGTATCTGACTCAGCATTCGCTGAGGCAGTAGAAGAAATCAACGGAAGAGTTGATAACTTCATAGACGGTTTACTTGAAGACATTCTTCAAGAACTATACGAGGAGGCAGAATAATGGGTAGCATCACATCACACGAGCTCGCGGAGAATGTCATTGACATTCGCCAATCAATTGCAATTCAATTGCAAAGCAATCACTATCCCCCTGTTCCACTTACCATGGTGGAACCATGTATCGAAGCCATCTATGCATGCAGTGATGAGGACTATGACAAGAAGATAACACTCCCAGAGGGAGTGCTGTGGCGTGGCAAAGAAACAGCCCCTGCCTGGGCGATAGTAGAAGGACATCACTTGGAGCCATGGCTATGAGTAAGCACATCATGGACATGACGATAGATGAACTGGCTCAACTTGTGTGCTTCGGGTATGAGGGACACCCATGCACGAACACGCTTGATGAGTATGGCTGTCGAAATAGCATGAAAGATAACGAACCATTCTGTTCGGAATGCTGTGCCGATACTACCGATGGCGCATGCTGTGGGTAGTGCGTGTCAAGATAGCACATCAAAGATGTGCTTATTAATAGTGGCAACAACTCAACGAAAGGAGTAGCAATGCCGAAACTCAAGCGGTCGAATGACCGAAAGGTAACCAACATGGCAACACCAAATGGCAAGCGGTCTGCAATCGCTAACACATTCGGTCTGCCTAGTGGCAAGCAATACTCTTGCCCTTACGCCACCAGTATCTGCGAACGCATCTGTTATGCAGGCAAACTGGAGAAGATGTATACCTCAGTTCGTGAAGTATTACTTCACAACTGGAATGCACTTCACACCGCCGACAAGTATGACATGTGGGCAATGCTCGACACCATGCTTCTCGATTACAAAGATGAATGCGATACCAAAGGTATCGAGAAACTATTCCGCATCCATTGGGATGGTGACTTCTTCAACGACGATTACATCTGGGCGTGGAAAGTAGCAATCAACAACCATCCCGACATAAAGTTCTGGGTGTATACACGTAACCCAGACGCAGCTCGTGCGTTACGTGACATCGATAACCTCTCGCTGTATTACTCAGCAGACAATGAGAATTGGGAGGCTGCACCTGAAGGTGTGAAAGTTGCATACCTATCAGACACATTCTCTCAAGCCAAGCAAGCAATGCTTGGACTAACAGGTAAGCCAGGTGCTTCCTGTCCCGAACAACTCAAGCGCATTCCACTCATCTCCGAAAAGGGTGGAGCCTGTGCGGTATGCCGTCTATGTATAGATGGTAAGTCCGACATTCGATTCAGTATCTCAAAGAGATAGGAGTAAACATGGAAGCATCATTCTTAATAGCACAAGTAGAAACAACGCTGTTCAATTACACAGAGCAATACCGCCGTCCAGGTATGCAAGACCTTGCTATCTGGCAGGCACTTGAACCACTCTATACACGACCAGATGAATACGACATCGTCGTAACTTCCACACGTGAAGAAGCCTTTGACCGTATGGTCAAGGACAACTGGTTCGTAAACATGGGCGACCACTTCTTCGGTATCGATTACGAAACCACCGATGAACTAGTCCTCGAATACCTCATCGACAATCAACTGGCTACCCGCACAGATGATGACGCAGATGATGATGACGCAGCGTAATCAAGATAGCACAGCAAAGCTGTGCTTATATATAGGAAGCAACACCGACCGAAAGGAGCAACACAAATGACCGAAGAAACAACACCATTCGGTGCAACAGTCACCGATTACATAGCACCAGATGTGCTAGTGCAACAACTCAATACGAAACTATCCGACCTAGAAACCAAGGTTTCTAGTTACTCAACCCTTGTCAACGAACATCGTGAGAAGGTGCGTAATCTATACACAGCAATCAATGATGTGATTCAAGAGAATCAGTCAGACCCAGATGACACCATCGAGTTCTCAGAGTTATCTGAGATTCTCAAGGACATCTTCGGTAACGAACTTGTCTTCACGAAAGAGTATGAAGTGCAGGTTCGATACGTAATGTATGCAACGTTCAAGATAACAGCAGCATCAGAAGATGATGCTCGCTCAATTGCCGAGGAGATTGGTCTAAGCACTGACCCAGACTTCGACATTGATGGCGAGAACACAGAGTTCGACTCATGCTCTATCGATGACACTCGTGTCGACTACATACAGGAGGCTAGATAATGACAGCACTAACCGTAGTTCCAAGTCGTGGTGACCGCGTCAAGAATGGCGCGGTCATCGTAGACATCAAGCCAGCATGGGATTCATCTGGCTACATCGTCCTCTGTCTATGGACAGAAGACACGCAATCAACACCACATCAACGAATCTCTGACCCATATGTCACATGGTTCGCACGAGCTGAAGAAGACGGAATCATCTGCCACCAAGGTCATTACTATGACCAACTCTCCGATGCAGTTGTTGACTTCAACAACCGCATATGAGATACTCTCTCCCAACCAACCATCAAACGAAAGGAACACACATGACAACAACACGTAGAATGTCAGCATCAATTGCTGGCTCCCAAGTAACCGCTACATCCGCACAGGATGCAGCACAACAGGCTGGTCTTGACTGGCACGTATCACTGGCTGACCTTGAGGCTATCGCTGTGAATGACACAGGCGTTAGCCGATTGGCTGTGCCATCTACATTCGCCACTATTCGCACCGACAAGGACGGCGGACAATCTGTGCTTGGCACAGTAGGTGGACGATACAAGGTGTTCCAGAATGGTGAGATGTTCTCAGCACTGGATGCACTAGTTGATTCAGGCGAAGCACGATATGCAAATGCAGGTGAGCTGCGAGATGGTGCTCAAGTCTGGATGCTCTTGGAATTACCAAGAGAAGTCAAGATTGCTAGCGACCCACATGCTGCATACCTACTAGCACGAACCTCACATGATGGTTCATGCTCACTAGGTGTAACGCCGTTAGTCAATCGGTTGTTCTGCTCGAATCAAATCAGTGGAATCTTCCGCAAGAACTGCAAGTATTCTTTGCACCACACTACCAATGCAACACTCAAGGTAGATGAGATGCGTAAGATGCTCGATGTAATCTATACAGGTATCGAAACCTACGAGCTTATCGCAGATAAGTTACTCAACGTATCGGTATCAGACAACGAAGTTGAACGTGTGTTCAATAAGATGTGGACACTACCATCCATCATCGAGAAGACACCGTATAACAAACTCAGCACTGGTGAACGACGCACATTCAATCGTGTAACCGATGCTCGCTCAACTGCAATGAATATCTACCAATCAAGCAGCACTCAAGATAACATCCGAGGCACTGCGTTCGGTGCGTTCCAAGCAATCGTCGAGTATCTCGACTGGAACTCACACAAGTCAGAGGCTACTCGTGCAGAACGTGTAATCGCTGGCAAGTATGACACCCTCAAGAGCAAAGCTCTTGACCTAGTAACACAGGAGGTAGCATGACAAACCCACTGCAGAAATATGTAGACCAGTTCGACCAACCGTATGAGCAACCGCCACTCACCCCAAGGGTGGCGCAATACATACTCAAAGCGCTGGACTACCTGCACATCTACTCACAAAAGAACGATGAGCCTGCTCTTATAGAGCAGCCATTGCATAACGATACGGAAGCACAGATGGTTGACATCATTGCTTACGGAACGGAGGAGAATGATGGGCAAACTAAAGAGTAAGAACACGCTGGAAGTCAAAGCCTCCCGACTGAAGATTGTTCCAGTCGGGGGCTGGACTTGGTATTGTGGGTATCACGATTCGTATGGATTGGGAGATGACGAGGACGAAGTCCTCTTCATGTCTGGTGCTCACATGCACTACCATCAGATAGATGGTGACGTATGCGAAATGTATTACAAAGAACACAAGGAAAGGAAGGAAACATGATTATACAAGAAAGTGTGACTCTCGTATGTGAATACTGCAACGCAGAGATTGAAAGACACACTAACTTGGAAGCACGTGAAGCGTTAGCTGAACATCAGAACTACGTCCAATGTATTAAGGGATACTGATGTCACGTCCACGTCCAACTGAAATCAAGTTAGTTGCTAACTTGCTTGACCCTGACAACACTAACTCCGAAAGTGCTTCGGAACTAGCGGTAGAAATTATCGAAGCTCTTGATGTATCAAGAGATAAGCGTGATTCCTACATACTCGTAGCACAACTAGCACGTTGGGCTCCAGTTCAGGCGTGGGGTGAGTTCAGCACAAAACTACAGGTCGAGAAGTTCATGAAGAACTTATCGGCAGTAGATGCAGAAGGTGGGCGAGCAGTCATCGTTCATCTGGAACAGCCAGATAAATTACTCGAACGGATTGGAGCAAAGTAATGTGGACAATTGTTTACATCGCCATAACTGCGTATGTTGCATACAGATATGGCAAACGCAAGGGTGAGCAAGAGATGTATCAGTTATGTAAGAACGCCGACCAAGTTCAGCGTGAGTTCTTCTCACGCATCAGCTTGAACTAGTGTCATCTAAAGGGGCGGGGGCTTGTGCCTCCGCCTCTTTTTCATTACGCGCCTGAGCGTCCAGGGAATTCAACATCGTAGCCCAATACAATTTATAGAACTCAGCATCAAATGCAAAACGTTTCATGTGTTTAACCAATGCACCAGTGTGAACATACAATGGAATGCCAGCCTCTTTCATCTTCATGAAGAACTGAATATCCTCACCGATGAATGTATCTTTCTCTTGATTGGATTCCTCCATCGACTCCATGAAGAACGAACCGTTGCCATGGAACTCACGCATCTTGTCAGCCACTGACCTGTGCATCAAGAGGAATCCAAACCCAGCGTAGTCTGCCTCAATCAAACGATTGAATGGCAGAGGATGAATGTAAGACATTAAATGTTTATCGGTTTCATGTGCGATGAATGCTGCTGGATACGGCTGCATGATTGATTGTTCCATATGCTTGGAGATGAAGTAAGTTCCGCTAATGACAGGTCGTTCCTTGGCATCAGCTGCATTCCATACAGCTTGCAAAGCTTCATTGGTTAGCACGATGTCGCTGTCAACCCAAAGCAACCAGTCAAAGTTAGTCTTCGTATGCCAGACATCAAAGGCTGTCTGCCTTTGTCTACCTATCTGATTACCTTGCACACGTTGTGCGCTTACGATTGGTAGCCCAGCTGTTAACAGCGTGTAGACCACACCTTCCATGAACTTGCCATCGACTGTTCCATTGTCACACCAGCAAATCATTATCTGATTGTTTTTTGGGCTGTTAACAGCTCGCTTGCTTGGATTGCCTGACTTACCCACTATGGTTTCCTCCCCATCCTCCGCCTTTGAAATGTATTGCAGGTGGTGTATACATCTTAGTTAGTGTGATGTTGCATGTTTTACATTTAGGAAATGGGTCGTCTGTAATTATTAGCTCGACTACTGTGTCACATGTCTGACACTTGAAATCAAATGTTGGCATTAGTATGGTGTTGCCCCTCCGAGATACTCAGTTATATCTCTTAGCCCCTTATTAATAATTTGTTCTACTCTTTGTGGAGATATATCCCACTCTTTGGCTATCTCAGCCAGAGGTGCATCGGTTGCGTATTTAGTTTTTAATATTGAATGTGTGCGTAGGTCAAGCTTCTTCATAGCCCTGTCTACATCAGCAAGCATAGCCAATAAGTTATTACCTTCACTAGCTTGACGCTTAGCTTTAACGCCATGAATATCTGGGTCCATTACTTGGTTGGATAGGTGAGCATCATCAGAGCCAAGCACTTTGATTAGAGTTTCAATCATAGCCAAGCGATAGAAGTATTCATCACCCAACTCATAGCCAAGAGCACGAGCCTTTTCCTTGCGAGCATATCGCTCGCCTGCTCTACGAATAAATGTGCTGAACGCTTTGTATCCTTGCTTGCGTTCTATCTCATCTTCTCTAATAAGGTATTCTGATACCTTATCCTTACGCTTCCACGCATACTCATTCATTGCCTGCTTGACATCTTCAAGCTCGACAAACCTGTGATATCTTTTTGATATACCCCAAGCAATCGTGCTTGTTATCTCATTAATCACAGACCAAATCTCATGGTCTTTACTTAAGTCAGTCACGCGACTTCACCAGATATTCAACAGACTTAAGCATTAGAGATATGTCATCACCAAGTAAACCCAAAGCACGATTATGATTAGAGCAAAGCAAGCCACGCACCTTGCCAGTTGCATGGTCATGGTCTATGTCAAGAGCTCGCTTACCCTCTGGCTTCTTGCCACAGATGTAGCATCCACCATTCTGGTCTTCAAGCATTTGCTCGTAATCTTCCACACTAATTCCATACATACGGATGCGGGAGATACGTTGCTCTTCGTAGGTTTTATTTCTGTTTCTCGGCATACTTAGCCCACACCCCACGCTGAACCATTAATGCAATGATGGCATAGTTAGCCATGTCAACAAATGAATCTTCTAAAGATTCATTGTTAGGCTCTATCTTTTTGTATATCAGATTCTTCAAGCGTTCAAGCTTGTCTGACATACGCACCATCAGCCCATTGGTTGCGCCACCTGGCGCATGCCAGATGTTGTATGGACCATAGTCAATTTGTTTCTTAACCAGGATGGCTAAGAGTTCGTCGTATATTTTTTGTGCATCCTCTTCGAACTGCAGGATGGTTGTGTCTTCAGACAACGGAGCCCCTTCTATTCATCCAGTGCGTTAATCAACTTAGTTAACGCTTGAGCTCCTTGGCTGACAATTATACTATTAACGTCACTATCAGGCGGTAGCGACACGCGGATGGCTTGAGGTATTGAATCCTGTAATCGTCGGGCTAAGTCCTGCCCTGGGTTAGAGCCATCCTCTTTAACATCATTGTCTGTGGCAATGATGACCCTGCCTATACCATCGAAACAACGTGTGAAATGAGGCTTCCAAGCGTTAACGCCAGCAACAGCGACAGCAGGGTGACCAGCAAGAGTTGCAGATATCGCATCAATTTCTCCTTCTACTATAAGAACTTCACGAACCGCATGGAGAATGGCACTCACGTTATATAGATGATGCTTCTGTCCAGTTGGAATCATATACTTGGGGTCGCCATCATCGATACGACGGAACTTAAACCCAACGACACCAGCCTCGGTTATGTATGGAATAGACAGATGACGGCGCAATCTATCTTCATGTCCAGGAGCAGGCTCTTCAACATAACCTAATAAAAATTGTTGGGCTCCATCTAGAATGCCACGCTTCTCAAGGTATGCCTCAGCTGGTGAGCCAGCAAGGTTTGCATGGTATGTGTTAGCAGCCTTAGTCCAAAGGTCAATTAGTTTCTGATTAGGTTTCATCGCTTCTCCTGTCTGTGAACTATAAAAGGAGGAGCAGTATATACATCATTCTTTGCTGCTAGTTGCATGGCTTGCTTCCATGTTGCACCTGCTGCTATTGCACCAAGCGCCCACTGACAACCAGAACCTATACCATACAGCCCATCATCACGTAGGTATACAGAATAGGAATCATCTATTTGATAGATGGTTCCGTTAACAGCTAACAATAATTCAAACCCTGCATCAGCATCATCCTTGTCTGGCAAGTAGCCAGACTCTTTAATGCACTCTCTGATACTAGGTGCAACTGTTGTAATCATAAAATGGTATTCATCTTTAGTGTTGGATGGAATTACTGGTGGCTTCCACACATGTTGGATAACGTCACAAGGTTGGACATCACCTGCTCCAGCAATCAACCACTTGCCACGTTTATTAATCTTAGTAACTGTCGGATGGGAATAAGGTCTGTTCCCTGCAGTTGTTCGCGAGTCAGCAACTATCATGCATCCATTTTCTTGTTGCATACCAATGATTGTCGTCATCGCATTGACCTTAATCTAGGTGGAGTCCAACGACTATTAGACTTGCGTCCTCTTGTCGGAGCTGGGCTCTTCGACTCCTTGCCTATGTTCTTCTCTGCCCATTTACGAGCGTCTGGGTATGTTAAGTTTTCACGAGCCATGACAATCTGTATACCAGCACCACGACCGTTGCATGCATAACATACCCAAACACCCTTGTCTGAATTAACCGAAGCAGACTTATGTGAGTCGTCATGAACAGGACAGAATATGGATTTATCTCCACCTAACGGTAGGTCTAATCCATAATGACGAAAGACTGCTTCAAGGAATTCAGACTGATTCACTGCTTAATACCAATTCCTTTCCCGATGGAAGCTGAGCGCCTCGCACCAAGTGTCGTAACGATGAAGCACATACTCGTGTGCTTCCTGCGTTTGTTTGAGTAATGACCACCCTGGTCTGCCCCATAGTAGTTGCCATACTCCACGAGCTCCACTGGATTTGTTCAGTGAGTCCTCGTTGTATCGGCTCTCCTTGTATGCAATCTGAACTGCACACTGAGCCTCGCGTTTGTTGTTTGTGAACTGCATTATCGCAAACTCCACTCGGTCCTTCTTGTCCTCGATTACGGACAATCGTTTCTCGACTGTAAGTTGTGGTGATAACGCATGAGCTGGTGCTGCTATTGGCAGCGTTATTCCAACCAGTGTCACTAGCATTAACCGCATAGTTACCTCTTTTCATTTTATGAAACCCTGTCACTGCTTCACTGATGTCCATTGTAACCTGCCTGTTTTAGCAGATTAATCCAGAGGTCGGCTGACATAATTGCATACGCCTCTGAAACATTAGAACTGCCACGTCTTTTAACTAATACCACGCCAGTTTCGGCATCGGCATGAGTTATCTCATCCTCAAGTTCCCGAAGGTATTGAGGAATTCTTATTGCCTTTTCGTTTTTACATTCGATTACTACGCCATCGATTCCATCGATGTCACCAACATCATCGTGTCTGCCTGCACCATATGCACGTTCTGCACAGGGATATCCGTTGGCACGTAGCCATTTGACTGTATCAAGTTCCCACTTGGAACCTTTGCGTTTTTGTGGTGTAGTCATTAGAGCTCAAGGTTAAACCAGAACGGTCCAAAGTCAATGTTTATACCCCATCTATCTACGCTAATACCAATAGCAACCCTTCTCCAGTTGTAACCAACGTGAAACCAAGTTGTCTTAAACAATCTAACCTCTAGTGAACCGATGCGCTTCATACATAATCCTTTACATAGACCTCTTGAATAATTATATTTCTTTGCCGTCTAATTTTCCTGCGCTCCATTGGTGTGGTTCCTCCCCACATCCCATGAGCTTCATGCTTTACAGCCCATTCCAAACATTTATCTTTAACCTCGCAGTTGCCACATACTTTGCGAGAGAACTTGTATATATCTGTGCCACTTCCTTCCTCTTCAGGATAGAAAAACTCAACACCGATTTCTCTACACAACCCCCTGGTCAGGTCTGGAAACTCCATTATGATTACCCTCTCTCAACAACCTAGTTGTTGCCAATAAGTTTTCAATTGTTATTAAGTAACCCTTGCTTTTATTCGGGGGAATATCACAAGTTATTTCATGACCGAAATTCTTTACTGCATATCTTAGGCTATCAGTAGGAAGCATGATAATCATGTCCTCTAATACGAACGCCCAGTAATCAGCTTGAGTTACTGATAAACCAGACGGTTCCCAAGATTCAGATTTAAGATACCAGCATTCAACTTCGATGTAAACATTTCCAGTCTTATGCCATTTGCGGTCACGCTTTACTTCAACAGTTCTACCTTTGGTTAAGAGTTGTTCAACCAGTTGTTCTCCCTCACGACCGTAAGAGAAATCCAAATCAAAACTAGACTTTGTTATTTCCATTGGCTCATCGTCCTTGCTCTAAACAATTCAGACGATGAGTTATACAACGTCATCTTGCTAGCCTCGGCTGCAAGTGTCACATATTCTTCAGCGTTAGGGTCAGCCTTACCATGGCGGTTCTTCACAACAGCAACACGATAAACATTGGAAGCGCTATCCAGCGCCACAGATAAAACTAATTCTGGGAGTGCAGCAACCTTACCCATCAAAGCTTTACGTGGCGCTGGATAGTTTGGCTTCGACATCTTCTCATTCTCGGAAACATGGTGAAGAACAATAAATGCCGTTTCATATTCACGTGCCATATAATGGAATGCAGACATTGCATCACGCAATGCTGTCCATTCATTGTCGCTGGCTGCAGCGACGTTCATTAAGTTATCAACGTAAACCGCTACTGGTGCAGAACCGTGCAGTTCAATCCATGCTTCAACCTCTTCCTCAATATCCTGTAATGAGGGAGCTGGGTCAAAAGCAAATCGAACATGTCCTGCACCTTCAGCCAATGCATCTTCAAGAAGAACACTGGCTTCGGTATCCATGATTCTCTCAACATCGGATACTTCTCTGTCCATAATGATTGCACCTGCACGAGTTGCGATTGTTCGGGAGTCAGAGTCTGCTGAGATATATAAGGCTGGAACCTTAGAAGCGATTGCATACCACAATGCAAGTAACGTCTTACCACCACCTGGCTGACCTGCAATTAAATGCAGTTGTGCCTGACGGAATGAAACTTGGCTAGCGGTAAGTGCGGGAAGCACCTCTGGTAATTGCTTACCAGCAGGTGATTCCACACCGACTACTTGCAATAGGGAACGCATATTATCCCTTAGCCCAAATGGTTTCTGCTTCTACAGCACCTGGCTTAAAAGCTTTAGGTCCCTTGGCTGGGTCAAACCAACCAACGTATGCCTTGCCTGCCTTTGATACGCCCTTCTTCTTAGCGTATTTGCCACGTCCATCTGGTAGGTCTGGAGCATCTGGATGTCCATATGTCCATTCATTGCCATACTTATCTTTGACAACTTCAATTGATTGAGGTGTTGTGCCAGCAACTACAGGTTGTGGGTTTAACCCAGCATCCTGCAACATCTGGATTGCTTGCTCAGCGTTAGGTGTGTAGGCATTACCAGTTACTTGAACTGGTCGACCCGATAGAGATGCTTGCAATTGTGCAGCATCATTAACGGCTTCAAGTGCTGCCGTTAGATTGGCTCTGAATTCAGCAGCACTATTACCTCGGACGGTAAATAGTTCGCTGCCATGCAGTTTGCCAGTGAACGAGAACATAGATTCAGTCATCTAGTTCTTCTCCTTTTCTTTCCCCTTTGTAGGTATTTGTAGTGGGAAATCTTTACTGCCCATTGCTGGACACTTCTCTTGGAATGAACACATCTTACAGTTTTCTCCGACCGATGGTGGGAACCAACCGTTAGATACTGAATCATTCATTGCACCAAATACATAATCAAAATAATCCACGCTTAAATGTGATAAATCAAATAGGTCATCGAGTTGACCTTGGCGTGTCATAAAGAAAGCGCCCCACTTAGGGCGAATGCCATACATCTTTTCAATACCGCTGGCATACAAGCCAGCTTGAATCATACCGAACGGTGTCCTAGCACCAGTCTTGAAGTCGACTATTACTAAGTCTTCCCCCACTTGGTAAACGACATCAATAACAAAGCGAACAGGTGTGCCTCCGAAATGCACACTTGCATCCCACTCGATACCAGGACGACCGTCAGGCATGGTCGCGATTTTCCAACCAGCCTGAGCATACCACTTCTGGTAACCCTCAACCTGCTTGAGTCCATCGCTCTGCCAGAACGATAGGTCTTCCCCATCTGGGCGGGCAACGGTCTTGCGACCAGCTGTCTTCCACTCAGAACTAGGAATCCCTGATTGTTCTTCAGTAACTTTAACAGCTTCGTTGAAGATGTCAAGCCATTTCTCAGTTAAATTCATCGCCATCATTCTCTCTTGGTATGTAGTCTGGATTATCAATTGGTGTAGGTGTAGTCATCGGCGACCCACAGGTCGCACAGAATGAATCAGTGAACCACATGACCAACTCATAGTCTTGGAATATGGCACGGACAACTTGGATATTAGAACCACAGTTAATACACTCATTGCTGGGTATTCCCCGCTGGTCAATTAGATTCTTGTTGGGTTCTGTAGAGCTCATGGTTTAGCCATTCCAGCATGGAATGGACTGCGGAACCAGCAGCAAGATACACTGCAGGCTTCTCTGGAACCATAGCCACTTTGCTGAGGTAGTATTTTTGTGGACAGGACTGCCAGGTAGACAGCTGGCTAAAGGAACGGTGTGGGGGTAGTTTACTCATGTCCATAGTTTATCTTTCCAATCTGGATATATGGTGCAAGACACGCCAAGATATTTTTAACCAAGGGTGTGGTAGGGTAGAGGGGTGGTGGGCGGGAAAGGCTCGCCAGAGGGCGAGCCGATGAAAGATATAGATATATTCATAAAAAAGATAGAAGATGCGAAGACGCATCTTTCTAAGGAACATAAGGATTATGAATGGATGGAAGGGTTTAACTCTGGGTTAGACTGGGCTATCCGAATCCTCAACAAAGATAAGAGCGCATACTAATGACATACCCAAACTGGTTTGAACAATCAAATGCAAAGCGAAACTTTGAACTATATGCACCAAGAGAAGGAGAACTAGCCTGCTTACAGGTTGGTGTCTATACAGGGGATGCAACTAACTGGATGGCGAACAACATATTGAGCCATCCACAATCAATACTCTGGGATGTAGATACCTGGAAAGGTTCGGAAGAACCTGTCCACAAGAACATGAACTTCAGTGAAGTGTATGAAGAATACGAAAAAAAGAATAGCGAATTTATTGGAACTAAAGTGTTTCAGTATATAGGAACTAGTGATTCATTCTTTGCTGGTCAACCATGGGATAAACCTATGTTTGATTTTATCTATGTCGATGGTGACCATACTGCGCTTCAAGTTATGAAGGATGCAATTAATTCTTACAATAGTTTAAAGGTTGGCGGAGTTCTTGCCTTTGATGATTACGTATGGACTCTTAACCAAGGTGAGTTCTATGACCCAAAGCCAGCCATTGATTGGTTTAAACATATCTTGGGTGACAGATTAGAAACAATAGTTATTAATGGTCAGGCTTGGTTCAAGAAAATAAAATAAAAAAGAGGGGGAACCATTTCTGATTCCCCCTCTCTTTCTGCTCCCTACCATTCAGGCGGAGCTACTGCGAGCGCATCCAGCGTGGCTAAGTTGATGCACCCGACTGCTGGAATGGAAAGCGTATGCTGCAACCCTTTAAGCACTTCGGCTAGGGGAGCATCTAGCACATCATCTCCAGCTATGTTTAGCGCCACCCTTACCTTATTGACCAAGGGGTGACGCTCACCTGGTGATACCAGGGATATTAGTTTGTTTTGTTCCATTAAGAAATTGGAATTTCTGTATCAATCGTTTGCAATTGAACAGTAACGATTCCACCGAATCCTGATGCAAACGATGGAGGACTTGTTTGTTCAAACTGAATAGCACGAATGGTGCATACTCTCTCCTCTTGTGAAGAGAAGTCTTGGAAAAGAACAGCACCACCATTTTGTTCGATACGTTCTAGATAGTTAATTCTTTCCCATGGATTGCTTACTCGTGTTACACCGTTTGAGTCACGCTCTTCCTCGAAACATAATAGAGGAACAGTAATTGTTCTAGACCTTAGCGGTGCAGGCAATGCACGACATTGCCATTCCTCTACTGTTGGTCCAACTGTTGCATCGCTAGAACTTCGTGAAAGAGTAAGTTCAATTTCAAAATGGTCGGCTGGTTGAAGACCAGCTGATAGTTGAAACTCAGTTGTTCCAGAAAGCGGAATAGCATCAATAGATGTCGCATTACTTTCTTGGTCATATACAGAAAAACCAATAGCACCACCAGTGCTGTTGCTACGAATAGCTAAAGATACTGGTTGTTTTCTTTCCGAAGTTCCCCATCTAATCCATCCAGACTTAATGGTTCCAATAGCCGATAGTTGTGTTGGATGCTCAAGGTATACACCACCAGCCGTAGTAATAAACTTTCTAGTGGTTGTTCCCATAAATGCAATACCAGTTACATCTGTTGTATCTGTTTCCAAATCAGCAGCATAGGCATAACCATTGTCAATAGGTTGACCAAGGTCAATCTTCCATAAACCATTCTTTGTATTAATAGCCAAAGAACGTGTGGCATAAATAAATCTTTCAGTAAATGCTATGTCGTTTACATTACCGCTTAGGTTAAGCGGTCCATATGTAAACGATGTGCCATCTGAATTCTGGTTACCGATGCGAACACCCTTGGTTGTTGCCATAACAACATACTCGTTTAGGTATGTTCTAATCTGGTTGAGTGTTTCGCCTCGTGGAAGCTCGGCAATTACAATTGGGTCTTTGATTGCAGCAAGCGGTGAGGTTAGGTCAATGGAAAATGACAACACTCTTGAGATAGCTCCAAGTGTATAACCAACAATGATTGCACTGTTTAATTCACCAACAGAATTCCATACAAGCTCGGAGTCTTTAAACGTATAGCGTTCTTCCGTGTTACCTATTGTGACTGGAGAAGAATTAGGAAATCTAGAAAGTTCATAGACAACGCATTGCGTTGTATCTTCTTTAACACCAATAACAATTCTATCTTTAACAAAACCAATAGCCTGAGCAGTAAACGTTGTAACAGTATTTGGTTTATTCCAAAGCTTGGTTGGAACCATTCCTGTTGTAACTTGCCATACGCCATCACTTGCTCCGACAATGGCATTGTGACCATCGGTAGTTATTACTTGAGCTACTGCTGATGTATTTAATGATGTAGATGTTGTTGTATTAGTTGTTGAATTGTAATAGTAAACATTACTACCTTGAATATAGAATGTTCCACCATTAACCGTGGCTGGCTTAGCCGTAATACCAACTGTAGATAATTGAGTTGTTACAGGCAAAAGCTTTATAGAACCAGTGTCAGAAAATACATCTATGTTAGATGATTCATAGAATCGGTATAGGTCTGTATCGTCTGCATCATAGTAACGTTCTCCAGCACCATGATGCCAAGAGGTTGCAGACCGAAGCCACCAGTTAGACAAAGAGTTCTCACCCGCACTTGACCCCTGGTCAATACGTTCCTTCTGGTAAGTCGTAGTAATACGACTAATGCGATTTTGGTCTGACGCACCAGATAGCCATGGTGTATTACCAATCGCATAGCTTGCAGCAAAGTCTTCACGCTTGTATTTAACAAGCGCAAGAGGAATTGCTTGGCTAAGGATTATGGGTAAATCGCCAACAATTTCCTTGTTGTTAGTTGCCACATTTACTCCTTAATTATGGACGAGCTATTGCCATTACTAGCGAATATGAACGCTTACGCTTATACACACCATCACCATTTGACTGGCTGCCAGCATTACCGCTTGATGTGTTTCCTTCAATACATGTTAAGTTCTTTGTAATTGGGTTGTTGCCAACAACAATCCCAACGTGGTCTGCTATTGGGTCATCATCAAACTGAAAGAAGACAATGTCGCCAGGCTTAGCTTGACCAACGGTAACTATCTTGTTCTTTTTAACAAACCATTTAAGACCAGCATCGCATGATGCAAACCCTTTAGGTGTTTGCGCTGCAACAGATTTAGATAATCCAGCTTGATTAAAACACCATGAAACAAACATGGCGCACCATGGTTGACCATTGAGTCCATACCATTTACCATACTTGTTTTTATTAACTGGTGTTTCGTTAGTGCCAACCTCTGCTTTGGCTATATCCAATAGACTCATTACTTACCTGCTATGATTGTAAATAGTTCGTCAATGCGACGTTCAAGTCGGTCGAGCGAGTCACGCATCGATGTTCCTGAATTCGGTTTAAGTTCTGTAAGGTAGTGCTTTACTAGCCAACGAACTGAGCCAGCAAAGCTGGCAACTATTGTGGTAACCGCAACAGCGATACCAGCCCATTCGTTGGTAGACATTACTCTTTAGACCCCGCGCCGTATTCTGTTTCTGACTTATCTAAAGCCTTAGCAGCAGGTCCTGCTACTGAAGCGATAGCGATAGAGATTACTGGGTCAAAGCCAAGCTCGTTGCTAGTTAGGAATGTTAAGAAAGAAACCAGCACTCCACGGAAGTAAGACTTTAGAATTGCCTTTTGCTTCTTTGATATTTTTAATTTGATTGACATTATTTCTCCTTAGTTATTTGCATCTACAGAGCTGGTAGAAAATACGTATACATTTTCTGGTGAGCTCAATGTGTTGGTTGTTAATGTTGAAGTTACAATAAACAACTTATCTGTTTCATTTGTAAATATAAATGGATACTCATTAGCTGTGCCAGCAAGACCTGGAATACTTCCAACATAGTCCCATGTAATACCATCTGTTGAAGATACTACAACGTAGTTGTATATTGCAGGGGCTGCGGTGTAACAATAGTAAACTGCTATCCATCCCATATTTGCGTTGTAATTTAAATACATTGGTTCAACTATATTCGGATAATTGCTGATTGAAGTAAGAGATGCAACATCAGGGTTTAACCCAATAGCTGGTCCATTTACCTTACATGCTGTATAATAATTTCTTGTAGTAAGGTAATTTCCATTATTTCTATAAACAAGGAATGAAATGTTGTTGCTTGCAGAGTTGCTATATCTTAAGAATAGAACACTCTTTCCTTCTCCAACCTCAGCTTGCAAACCACCCTTTTGCCAGCCGTTGGCACTTGGTGCGTATTCTGCTCCCTGTGTTATTTGAACAAAAGTTGTAGAAGTTGGAGATATTTGTCCAGGAAAATCTTGTTGATATGTAATGTAATCGCTTGTTCCGACACCAGCAAGACCATCCCACCAGTAAGTTCCGTTTACGGTGCGAGTAACAACTGATTGTGAAGAAGTGTTGGCATCTGCGATAATTTCAAACCAGCCAGTTGGTTGACTTGAATCAAATGTAATTGTTCTGCATACAAATGTGTCATACACAGCAGCTCCGTTATTATAGAATAACTTGGCTGTTGCACCACCTGTTGAGCCAGAGCTAATTCCAGTCCAAGATGTTCCATTAGTTGAACGGAATACAGATGTAGTGCTTGATGGACCAACAGCTGTCTGGGTAATAGCTATATAAATACCGTTACCATACGCAATACCGATAATATTATTACTAAAGCCAGTGATGGTTGAAGACCATGTGGTTCCATTATCTGTGCTTACACGAAGTCCAGAGGTGTTATTTGCAGCAAATAATGTATTGTTTAAATACCATAAACCAGTAATAATAATATCGTTAGGGGTTGTTGTATTTGTAATATTGGTTAATGCTGAGTTGTGGTATACCCAATTTGTTCCTGTATTATCTGTTGACACAAAAACTTTTCCAAGTTTACCTTGTGTCAACCATATCTTTCCACTACCGTCAACGCAGGAATAACGCTTGTTATCAATATTGGTGCTTGTGCTAACAGATTCGTTAGTTCCAAGTGTAACAACAGTTGAGAACGTAGCCCAAGAAACTGTTACATCGGCAGATGTAATAAATCCAGTAACGGTTGCAATGCAAACTTTACCTGTTCCATCCGATGCCAGCTGTTGCGATAGCGCAACACCAGCTGTTAAGCTGGTTGGTGTTGCTGTTGCAGCAAGACCACCTTGACCAGTTGCTGAGTAATATGCAGTAGCTGCAGTGGTTGAATTAACAACAAATCTAAAACCATCCCAGATAACGTTTGTGTGGTTAATAGTTCCGTTAGCTGTGTTTGCAGTCCAGGTTGTTCCGTTGGTTGAATAAGCCCATTTACCAGAAGCGCCAACAATAACTGTTGTCGCTGATGCGTTTGAACCAAGACCATTGGTAGCAATATCACGAGCTGCAGTTCCACCAAATACAGCGGTTCTTAACGTAAATGTGATTGCATCGGATGATGTGATAATTTGTCCAAGGTCATCGGTGATAATAAATAATTGATTAGCCCATGCTACTTTTCCTGGAACAGCTGTTGCTCCAGCTGCGGTTGTCCAGTTAGTTGTTCGCTCGGTCCATGTTGTTCCATCTGGTGAGGTAAATACAAATTTACCAGCGTTGACCAGCATCCAGAGATTTGCTGTTCCATTCCATGCAACACTTCCTGTAGCTCCAGCTTTGTTAAGACCAGTGCCTCGACCAGTGTTAGAGCTTGATGATGACAAGTCGAGGGCAACTGTCCATGTAACTAGGTCAGTAGATGTCATAAGAAGTGAGTTGCTGAAATACGCCATCCATTTTCCATCACCATATTCAAGTGACTTACAGGCGTGTGTTGGACGATATGTTGGAACATACGCATCAACATACTTCGCCATTTCTGCTAAAAGATTATTGTGGAGAAAGTTCCATGTTAGGCGGTCAGTTGATGTAAGGATTCGACCACCTGGTTCAATTATTACCCATGTGTTATTTGCGTATTTAATCGCAGCTCCACCAGTTGCAGTTCCATGGCTCGAACCATAAGGATAGTCTTTGATGTTCGAAGGAGTAGAAGGTAGACTAGTGACTTTTTTCTTTACTAAAGATGTTGCAGTAGATACCGCAGGATAAACGTTAATACCCATAATTATACAATCTCCACTCCGCTAATATGAAAGTTAACAGCAGTTGTAGAAGCAAATCCAGTAACAGTTTTGACTGGATTGCTTGCTGGAATAACTTGTTTTAAGTCTAGGTATGCTGTTGAGTTCCCTGGGATGCTAGAACCAGATTGAATTGCAACACCACCAATTGATAAGGTAAATGTTGATGTAGTCGCAGCGGTGTTTGTCACGGCGATGTTTGTAATCACCGTAATTGCACTAGTGCTTGGTTGAGTGTATAGGGTTGCGCTTGATGTTGATGCTGCTGTTCTAGCCAGCAGTTTTGTATTTACAGCCATTAGTTACTGTTTCCTTTTCTCTTAGTAAACGCCCATTACGGCACTTACTGCTATTTCATCTGTATAGCTTTGAGCAATGCTCAAAGTGTTTTCTGTTTTTGTTAAACCAAAACCTGCTGTTACTACGCCTAGACCAGTGAACTGTGTCCAGTGAATATTATCTGTATCAATTTTGATACCCTTGGTTGGGTTGGTTGATGTTCCAATAGAGTTCATTACCCAACCTGTATTGTTATACAAAGTTCCGTGGATAACGAAAACCATATCTCCAGCAAATACTTCACCAGCAATACTGTTGTTATAGTCATCTGTTCTTGTAAGCACGGCAGAAACCCCGACCGCACCAGCGGTCGTTACTTGGTAGATACCATTTTGTTTTGCATCTGCTTGGTTCTTAATAAGAATTCTGTCATTAAGAACTGTTGTGTAATCATCGATAATAAATAAACCAGTTGCTGTAACTGTAAGTGTTGCACCGATACCAGTGCCACCACCAGCATCGGCTGTTCCAGCAACATATGTTGCAGTCACTGCAGATGTAGTTGCTGCCTCAACAGAATCATGTGTGTTCAAACCAGCAGAGATTGCATCTGCATATTGTTTAGTTACAGCGCCAAGAGCCACGGTTGGGTCAGCATCAAGTATAAGCGAGGTTCCACTTAATCTAACTCCAGAGGTTGTTGATGTCCACCTTAATCCAGAGGTTGCTGTGCTGTCTGTATAAAGAAGTGCGCCGTTTGCAGCAGCGGATAATTTTGTGTAAGTATCATTTGCAGAGCCAACAAGTAAGTCACCTTTAGCGTCAAAGTCAACCTTCATCACAGCGTTAGCAGCATTAGATGTTTGAGCATAATACTTGGCTGAGTATTCAACTCCGTCAACAGTTCCGTCTGTCTTGTTAGCCCATTGCTGTGCAAGTGCTGCGCTGTTTGTTGCTGTGGTTGCAGCTGATGCTGCAGCTGTTGCTGAACCTGCGATTGCATTTACCTGTCCAAAGGTTGCAGCATCAGCCGTTGCTGTTCCAGTAGCGAGGTTAGTAATCTTATAGTTGCTTACGTTTAAATCTGCGTCAGCACCAGAGATAATAATATGTGAGAATGTCTTTATGCCAGGAACAGTTTGAGTTCCAGCGGTTCCAACCAAGTCGCCAGAAACACCGTGGATGTTTGATGTTGCCACTTCATGAGAACGAGATTCTGCAAAGTCACGAGCAGAAACACCGTGTTCAACTGGCGCTCCAACTGAGTGTGACTTAGCGGTGCTGCCATCAACACCACGAGTAATTGTATAAGCCGAACCAACAAGACCAGTGACCTCAATGATTTCTTCTTTGGCTGTATCCTTTTCAAGAATTAACGTGAACGGATACTGGGATGGTAAGCCAGTTGTAGATGCAAGCGTTAAGCTTGTTGTATTAATATCGAGTGAGCCAGACAGAGTTGTCTTTGCTGCAGTCGAACTATAGTAACGTGTTGGTGATGGCATTTATTACCTCGTATACTGTATCGTGTTTAGGAAGTTGGCTTGTTGCTTAGCGATTTCTTCGCTAAGACGAACCGTATATAACTGAAAGATATATTTTGCTGCATTGGTAGAAGCACCAGCTTGAACTGGTTGGTCAAGAACGTCAGCGGAAACAGATGTTGCACTTACCTTGCCAGGGTCAACTGTTGACAATAAGCGATACATAGCGCCAAGGCGAACCACATCTTCACAAGATGATGGAAGACCACTGACTGTTAATTCTTGGTTATCGGTAATACCTGTTGGGTATTTTGTATATTGCACGTTAACTGTGCGCCCAGGCATGGGGGCTTCTTTAAGTATCAATGCATTCTTAATTGTGTTGGTTGCTGAATCAAAGTAGTTTGTGTCTAGTCGCCAGTTCTTAATAATTGCCCAGACACCTGTTGAGTCTGGAACATCCCATGAGATTCCAGTGATGTCTTCTAATGCATCTGGCATGATGTATGAGTAGTCGGAACCATTAAATGTAAAAGTCGTATTAGATATACAAGGAAAGTTCATACCCTTGATTGTTTCCAAGATAGCTCTCTTAACCTGGCTTCTTGGGAAGATTGGATTGTTTCTAACAATAGAACCAGATACGTGACTTGTTGCGGTTGTGCTACGCCAACCGCGACCTACTGGGTTTGCTTCGGTTCCTAAAATCTGAATAGTTCCGCTAGAACTAATTGTCTTTTTAACGTAGAGTAATTCGTCATCAATCTCTACAATGCCACGGCTAATAGATGTTGCATCGTCAACAGCTATGGTTACATCACCAGAGGTAGTTGTGTTTGTTGTGATGGTAACAGACTCTTGGTTTTTAACGTATGAATTTACTTCACCAATTGTTTGTTCAGTCAGCTGATTTAATGTTGCCATTATGCTTGTGCTGCCCTTCCGATAATGTCAGATGCCCTGACCGCTTTTTTAATGTCTTTCATTTGTGTTGAGGCTGGTTGAATGCCAAGCTTGCGAGCATCACGATAGGCACTCAATTCTTTATCAGTAGTTTTAAGTGCTACCGCAGATGCCTCATGGCTAATGCCAATATTGGATACACGAGCACATTCTCCCCAGGACTCATGGTCTTGAGTTGGGCAACCGCTTCTACACTTCGACAATGTAATCTCCATAACCTGCAGCAGTTAACTCCGCTGCCTCTGCATCTGTTATAGGGTTTTGATAACCGCCACGTAATACTCGGTCATAATCTTTTAATGAGCTATCTTGTGGTGAAACAACTGTTGACCAAACACCGTTTTTCTTTACAACAGTTTTAGACCATGGGTATGAAACGAACCATAAATCTTCTGACATACCAAGCTTAATACGCATTGGTGGTCCACTAAAAACTTTTGCCATTACCACTTCACCTTATCTGCCCAATATGCAGCAGACATAACACCCTTGGATATGTTCTTTGCATGGCGAGCTTTGAATGATTGACGACGTTGGCGATAGGCTTTGCCTTCGCCAGATTTCTTAGGTGAGCCACTAACCCCTTGTTGACCAAAACGAATAGTCTTTACTTGGGAGCCAGACTTAGCTACTACCACGTGTGACTTTGTTGGATGGCTAGGTGTTCTCTTTGGTTTATTAAAACCAGATACACCAGCTCGTTTTAGTCTTGGGTCCATTTACTTCTTCTTTTTAATCGCAGGCTTCTTAACGCCAGGCTTCTTCTTACCGTATTCAACTTCTCGTTCCATTTTGCCTTCAGTCTTTTCGTGCTTCTTTGAAGCCTTCTTAGCTGCGGCTTTACCCTTAGCGGTATATGGAAACTTCTTTCCTTCAACCATTGGCATTATTCTTCTCCCTTTTCACTAAACTCTGGTTCTTCTAATTCCCATTCAGGAAGGTGTCTAATCATTAATTCCCACGCTTCACCTTCAGTGAATCCTGCTTGTGCAAACGAGTTGTATAACTCATGTGCCTGTATCGCATACTCTTGGAGTGGCGTAAAGAAATCAATTGGTAATTCCTCAGCCTTTTTTTTCTTAGCCATTTAACTCCTTATATGAAGAGGGGCGGTTTCCCGCCCCTCTTACTGTATAAACTAAGAAGCGATGCTTGACTTAGTTTTGATAACGTAACGAGATTCTGTGCGGTAGATGTTCCAACCGATAAGAGCCTTCCAACCTGCTGGGCGGAAGCGCATCAACTTATCTGTAACTGGACCAATAACAGTCTTTGGCTCGTATGAAACAGCCTCAAGAAGAGCCTGCTTTCCGAGAAGAACTGTTGCGTATACCTTTGATGTTCCAGAACCTGAGATAGACTCACAACGTGGTGATTCGATATAACGAACTTGGTCGAAGATACCGATTTCACCATTCCAGAGGTTGGCTACGCCAGCTTCTGTGTAGGTGTGAGGCAACTGCCATACAGCAGAACCAGATGATTGAGCTTCTGAACGAAGGTCATATGATACGTCTGGGTGGATAAGCGCTGTATAAAGTCCGCCATCGCGAGGTTGAACGTTTGCTCCACGTAGCTTTGCTACACCACGGCGAGCAAGAGCTGCTGTGATGTTTGCTGCTGTTGTAGATGCAGATACATCTTGTCCGTTAAGTGTTGACTCATCGGCTGAAGATGTTCCTGTGAAACGACCTGTTGCAAGGCTGGTCAAGCGGTTCCATACAATTGAATCAAGTGAGTCGCGCATGTTGAATGACAACATGTCTGCTACTGCTGGGTCAATTGCTGAAAGTGACTCAAGAGCAAGACGCTCAGTTGTAATAACAGCATTACCGTATTCGTTAACTGTTACGTTAACGCGGTTGGTATTGTTAAGTGTTACTGCATCTGGGTCTTCTGTTTGAGTTAGTGCTGATGTAGCACGTGATAGGTCTGTGTAGACCTGGAAGACGACGGTGTTACCTGGGTTTGTCACATCGACAGGACGCTTGTCCGCAAACTTGCGGAACATTGGTTCTGAACGAAGGGAAAACTCAATATACTTGTCATACGCCGTCTGAATCAAGTTCGACATTGTTGATGTCGTCGTTGACGTTGCTGGTGTAATTGGCATGATTTCCTTCTAATTGGGGTTGATTGTGGATTATCAGCGCTTGAGTAGGCTACTTAGTTCCTCTGGCGAACTTGCGTTCGCAATACGAGAAGCTAAGTCTTGACCAACAAATGGGTCAATTGTTCCGTCATCAAACTCTGACATTTGCTCATATGCTTGAGCGTCAGGAGATTGCTCTCCTTCATCAACGGCTTCGATACCGAATGCGTCACCGTATTCATTTAACCATTGTGCGACAGCATCCTCGTCAACCTCGACATCATCTGGGATGAATCGAGCTATCTTAGGATTGAGTCCGAACTGTTCTAGGATTTCGCCAATAGATGCTTCGTGACTTAGTGTTGTATATTCCGAAAGAATTTCATCGCGTTCCTTGACTTGCTTTTGGAGCGCATCGATTTGCTTTCGTAGTTTCTTTACAAGGTCAGTTCCACTGCCATTGTCTTCATCTTCGTAGTCATACTCTAGGTATTCTTCTGCCATTGTTTTCTCCCTTTATTAGTAGTTAAACCCTCATCGGGTTTTGCATCACACGTATTCCTCAACAGGGGTATTGATTTATAGACGTGATGACTTCCAGACTTATACACATCACCAGGGCTGGACGGTCTGGGACGGAATCTATTAAACGTCGGCTTTTCTTGTTCTTGAACCAAGTGACGTTTTATCAATTGCGCTTTGTGTCATAAACTTAGCGCGTTCTTTGGATGCAAGCTTCTTAGTCTTGATGCCAACTTCAGCACCACCTGCTAATGCAAGTGATTCACGTGCCAAGTCTTCTACTCCAGCGGTTCCACCGTAGAGTTCCATCAATCGCTTGTAATCTTCTTGGTCGCGGGCTGAACCTTGGAATGCGCGTTCGGCAAGGTCTGCCTTGCCAGCCTTGGTAATCTCTTCAGCAAACTGCTTGGAGATTCCATCACCTATTCCTGCACGTGTGGCAGCGCCACCGACTTCTGCAGAGGTATACATCAACTTGGCTTCTTCGGTTGAATACTGGAAGCGAGAGTTGATAGTGTCAAATGCCTTCTTGTTATCCAGCATGTAAGCAACCAAGTCACCTTGACTTAAACCGTAATAATCTTTAAGTGACTTAATAATTGATTGGTCTGCTTTTTGTAAAGCATTCGCAGCAATGTTGACGCGAGCAGTAAGCTCGCTAGCACTAATTGAGTTTGCGATTAAGTTGCTAAAATCTTCTTGTTGGTCATAGAAACCACTAGGTAAACCTGCCTCTTGAAGAATCTCTTTGTATGTAGCCTCGGTTGCAATGTATTCTGCTGGAGATAAAAGCTTATCGCCAGGGCGACCCTTACCTTCAGCCATTCTTTTACGAATAGCTTCGTTCGCAGCAAACCGTGCTTTATATGCATCGCTTGAATAAATTGTATTTAATACCTGAGAATCTGTAGGCATAATGTTTTCGTTATACAAGTTATCGATAGTATCCATAAGCGATTTAATAAATGTATCGCCAAGACCAGTATTTTCAAACATTTTCATGACTGAGTCACGAGCACCAAAGTCCTTGTAGGACTCGATTACTTTACCTTCAGAGCCATCTGACATAACTTCGATGACTTCAACAACTCCACCAGTTTTACGTCTGGTTCTAGTTCCAACAACCTTTGGCTTACCAGCTTCTTTTGCTGCAGCTTCCTGCATGCGAGCCATCTGTTCAGTCAAAGCTTTAATCTGGTCAAGGATTGCGTTTGTAGCAGCAGCGTCAGGTCCTTGTCCACCAGCACCTGGACTCCAATCTCCACCTACAATTGATGTGTTTGGTCCACTTGTTGTTCCTGAAGTATCCGTAGATGTATCTGTGGATGTGGTAGATGTATCCGTAGATGTATCTGTGGATGTGGTAGATGTGTCCGTAGATGTATCTGTTGGTGTGGGGGTTGGCGTTGGAGTTGGCTTTGGTGGCTTGGTTTCAGTTCCAAGTTTTACAGTTGTTCCAGACCAAATCATGTTACCGCCCTGATACTTAGGGTCGGATTTAAACTTAGGGTTTAAAGCATATAATTCTTGTAATGAAAGGTTATTGTTGGCAGCAATCTCAGATAAAGTATCACCAGGTTTAACTGTATACTTTGTTGGAGTTGTTACTGCAGGTTCTGCAGCTGCAGCAGCTGCAGCGTTAGCAAATCTTTGTCTTTCAATTGCATCGTAATCAATAGCTTGTCGAAGGCTAGCTACTTCATCTTTTAGTGATGGAGTGTATGGCATGTTTTCTATCGTTGATGGCATAGATGTGTCATATGGCATGTTTTCTATCGTTGATGGCATAGACATGTCATAAGGCATGGTTACATAATCGTCATATCGTGGCATCTATTTACCCCAAAAATCCAAAGTCTTTAAGAATGCGTGAAGCAATAGAAGTTTTTTCTTCTTTTGCTGTTTGGGTTGTGTCCCATTTATCGCTACGACGTGCAAGTTTCTTTGCATCATACAAGTTCATAGTTGAGAAGTTTCCCTTTTCGTCCTGGAAGTTAATTGCTCTTTGGACATAATCATCATTAAGGTCAACAGAGTTGATATCTACTTCCCATGTATCAGAAATTGCCTGAAGCCATGGGTCTGCTGCTTGACGTAAAGTCTGACCTTGGTCAATATACTTTGCTAGACCAGGAGCAAATGACTTTGCTCTAGATTGTAATTCATTATCAACATCTTCTGGATTTAAAGTTCCAGCAACTAGACCTCTCATGCTTGCTTCAAACCACTTAGTAAAGTTTGCGTTTGAACTTGATTGGGCATAGCCATAATCCCATGCATTTTGATACAACTTGCTAGCCATGGTTTCTAGCTTTCCAGCTAGACCAGTGTAAACAACTCGACCATCTACCGAGTTGGTCTTGGTAAATTTAATTGAGTCAGCCATTATCTTGTTTAGATAATCTTGGTCAAAGCGAACCACCTTGCCATCTTTAATGATGGCTTGCTTCATCATATTGTTGGCGTATTCAACCGCTGTCTTAGCATCGATTTGAAGACCCATTGATGACCACTGCTTTACAATGTTGCTGGCGTTAGACTGCAAGTCAGCAGCAAATTGACCAGGGTTTGTGGCTTTGTAATAATCGTATGTGCGTTGAGTATCTGTCTGGTCACGATACCAAGATGTTCCCTTAATAATTGCTTCTTGTAATGCTGGGTCGGTAATCATTGGACCACCGTCAACACCAAGAATCTTATTTAGCGCAGCCAATAAGCTTGGTTGGTTTGCAATAACCGCAGCCGTAATACCGAACTGGGCTTGCAACTGAGCCATTGATAATGTGTCGCGACCTGTTGAATACACAGGTGACTGGTTCATTGAACCAGATATACCCGCTGTGTAAAATCCTGTATTGGCTCCAGTATTAGTGCCAGTGCTTGTTCCAGTATTAGTGCCAGTGCCATTTGCTTTAGATGTGGTTGTTCCAGTCTTAGGCTTAGCAGTGCTAGTTGTTGTAGTCTTACCTGGAATTGCTAACTTAGTGCCAGAGAAAATTGTATTGCCACCGTTATACTTGGGATTAGTAGTAAGAACAGGGTTTGCTTTTTTAATAGCAGCTACAGTTGTTTTATTAGCAGCAGCAATTTTAGAAAGAGTGTCACCCTTTTTGACGGTATATTTACCTGCCATCATTTACCACCGTTCCAATAGCATTAGGGTCTTTAAGAAGACCCTCAATAAGTTTTAGAAAGTTCTTGGTTGCAAAAGATTCTGCAAAATCTGGACGACTTCTAGCAAAGTTTTGTGCATACACAGCAGGGTCAAAAGGAGTTGTGCTAGTTGCCTTGGTTGTTGTTGTTTCTAGAAGCCCACCCTTGCCTGGAGCATTAGTGGTTGTTCCCTCGTAGATACCTGGTTCCTTTTTGGCAGCAGCATTAACACCTCTGATGTAGGCATCAATTTCTTCTTTGGTAGCTGTTCTACCTATCTCTTGTTCAAATGTTTTGCCAATATAGTCGGCAGCATTTGATGCACTGTATTGAATAGTGGTTTCTGTTCGTTGCTTAGAAGTTCCATACTTCTTTGTGCTACCAGTTCCACCAGTGTAATCTCCTGGATTGAACACATTGAGATACATAGATGGGTCGCCAGTTGCGCCAGAGCCAGGAGTTCCTACCCAATCAACAGCATCGTTCCAAACTGATTGCCATTTTGTTTTAGGTATACCAGACTTTTGCAATATAGAGATAAATCTTTGGTAATACTTATAGGCTTCTGTTCCCTTTTTAGCGGTAGCAGCACCATACTTAAACCAAGATTTAGCCTGAACGTCATTAATGCCAGCCTCTGGGTCAATACCAGGAAGCTTAATAGGAGAAATGTTTAGTTTCTTTTTAGCTTCTTCGTTCTTAACCCATTGCTCAAAAGCAATCATGTCTTCGTTATATTGTTTAGTTCCTACTGTGCCTTTTGGATAATCTTTACGATTAGGTTTCTTCACTCTGTCACCACGAATTCTGTATCTAGTTCTGGCATGTTGTTCAACCATCTTGTAGAGAAGGCATCAAATTCTTCTGATGCTGTCTGTAGGAAGTCATAATGGAATTGAGCAAAGTTCTGCTTCAATCTCAACTTCCTTTCGTCACTATTGTTTGGACGGTCATACTCGTCTTTAAAGTTACGAGCTTTACCAACCCAGAAAGCAATTTCTTCCCACTTGGTATTACCAGTTGAGTATGCGTAAGTTCTCCAATTAACATCATTGGCAATTTTTTCGATTGCAGGGATTGCCCCATTCCAATAATCTTTACGGCTTTGGATTCTTTCCTCTGACCACTTTGGAAAATCTTGTTCAACAGTATCTACCATGTCATCAAAGACTCGCTTGATGCCAGAGTATTCATACCTAGCCTCATAGGTTGATGAGATTCCATATTGCTTCATCATGGCATTGCGCCAGTCAACAGCCTTCTGGTATTCAGCCCAGCCAACGCGAGATTGAGCTGCTCTCTGCACCTCTTCATCGCTTCTCTTCTGAGTAATAACGTTATTAAATCCACCAGGAAACTTCATCTTCTTGTAGATAGATGCTACTTCTGTTGAATAATCGTTTGGTCCACTACCAGTGCCAGCAATGTCGCCATATCCAGACGAAAGCATTCCTGCATACATGGTATTAATATTGCCAACCTCTGCAAGCAACTTTGTGTTCTTGCGTAGAACTTTAATATCATTAAATGTTGCAGCTAAACCTGAGATGTTCTTCTGGTTAGAGCCGACGAGTGCCATGGAATCAATTCCCCACTCGTCTTGCATAACCTTTTGGGCAATGTCGTAATCGCCATTTGCCATCTCTACTAGGTCTGCATAATATGCAGTAGCAGCACGTGTTACTGGGTCAAAGGTTGCTGAGATAGGTGCATTGAATTGAACAACAGAACGAATGAACGCCATGTTGCCTGCTGCTTTAGCAGCAGTTTCCATAGTTGGAGGTGAACCAACACGACCTTCTGCCACCCAATCTGCAAATCCTTTACGCCATTGAGCATAAACCTCATCAGTAAATCGCTCACTCTTCTCAAGTCCAATAAGCGAGAATGCTGTGCGGATTGGATAAGGCAACTTACCTGAGTCGATTAACGACTGAAGGTATCCAGGAACCATGGTGTTCTTTACCTTCTCGGCAAAGTTCTTACCTTCTACTGGATAGCCACCGTATAGAACGCTTGATTCATATACGTCATCGCCTAATGTTTCACGTAGCGATAACGCTACTTGCTCACCGTAAAGCTTCCATGGACCAGCGCTAAATCCGTTATCAATGATTTCAGATATCGTTGCAGTTCCAAACCAAGAGATGGATGGGTCGGCAACCATGAACTCCATTTGCTTAGGATTAAATCTGACACCGCCACCACGTGGGTCTGTGTATGGCTTAAGTGCTGTCTTTGCCCAATCTGGAAGCTTGTTTCCAAATGGAAGCGGATACTTAACGCTAACCGCAACTCCCTCTGGAACATCCTTAATTGAAGAGTAGGTGTTTCCATCTTGGTCTTCATAAGCTTGGTAGTTATCAAATGCTTGCTGAATACTGTTATACCAATAAGCATTCATTGGGTTGCGAGCCATTAAGCGAAGCGCAACTGCTTGTGAGTTAAAGAAAGCCAAGGGGAAGCTCATCGCATAACGTGCTGTATACATACCGTTGGTTAAGCGACGTGATGAGTAAAGTGTTTCTTCTACTCTAGTTAGTGCTTTACGGTATGCAACTTGACGAATCTCATTATTAACTACAGCATCGCTAACATCTATGTTAGAACGTTTTGCTGCTTGGATAAGAGTCTTCATTTCATCACGTGCGTATGATAAAAACAGAGGGTTACGAACTAGTCTTGTTTCAGACTTGGAAAGAACGTTCCAGGCAAAGTCAGTTCCTGCACCTATACGAGCAAGGATTCTTTCTGAGCCAGTCAGGTCAGAAAGCTTTAAGCTTGGTCCATCAATTTCTTCAAGCAAGTCGGTTCTACCATAAAGCGTAGCGTCGACCTCTTGGTATGTAACATCTCGTTCGGTAATAGTCTTTCGCAGGTTCTCATCTGGATACATTGCGTAAAGCTTTTCTCTTGTCTGGCTTACCCATGCTTCCATGTCATCGCCAAAACGTTCTGAGATACGCAGTCTGTATTCTTTACCAGCTGGGCTATAAAGCCATTGTAAGATTTCCGCGTTGGACTTTTCGCCTTTCATCATCCAACCAACTGGCATATCTAGTTCGTTGCGAACCTGCCTGTTGGCGATATGTGCAAGAGCATTCATATACTCTTCGCGGTCTTTACGCTTAATCTTTACAAAGCGGGCTCCGTCTGCTCTTAAGCGACGAGAGATTTCTGACTGCAGTGATGCAGAATAAAAGTTAGTAGCGGTGTCAATCTCTGACATGTATGCGCTAGCGCCACGAACGTTAGGGTCAGCTAATCCTTGGATTGTATATGTCTGACCGTCGACGTCAATCTTTTCCGCTTCTTGACCAAGCAACTTTTTTTGCTTAAGATTTCCTTGCGCTTCAGCGTAGTCCATCCAGTCTTTGCGTTCACTGTCAATCAACTTAGAAATACCATTAATGTGGTCACCAAGGCGACTCATCTCATCGTATGCGTCATCTACCTTAGACTGTAGTTCGTTGACCTTGTCTTCTAAATCGTAATATTTATTTTGAACAGCAACATCGTTGCTCTTCATAGCTTTGTCTTTAGCCTTATCACGTGCAGCAATTAACTTTGTAAGCGACTTATCTAAGTCATCATACTTAGTTTCAGCTTTCTTATGAGCTGTAATCTTTGGCTCTAAGTCTGCTCTATATTTTTCTACACGAAATTGTGCAGCCTTGGCTTGCTTACGAGCGTTGGATGCAGGGCTTCCTGGAACCCACTTCTTTGCAGATTCTTTTAGAAGACCAGCGTTGTAGACAATGTTGTCTACTCCAGGCAAAGCATTCTTTACAAGTTCCATTGATTCAAGAGCCATACTTGCACGAGCAAATGGGTCTATCATTGAGTTCTTAGGTATGTATGCAAGACGAAGCAAGTTCAAGTTGCTGAACACCATGTTTGCTAAGTCAAGGAACTGACCAATATTCATAGCAGTTCTTGACGCTACAGCGCCATAGAACTGACCTTCACTAACCTTTGCACCTTTACCTGCAACGCGACGAGCGTTGAAGATAACTTCGGTTTCAAGTCTACGGAAGTCAAGCATTGGTAAATTCTGTGCTTCGTTGGATACAGACAAGAAGTTCTGGACGTTGATTCCGCCATTCTCGTCTGGAACAAAACCATTCTTAACAGCATATTCTTTAATGCTATCTCGGCTCTGGTTCATACGAATATGCCAGTTCTTAATCTGCTTTACAGCGTCTTGAACGTTGGCAATATCTTGCATATCGTTGACACCGTAGTGCTTAGCAAGGCGACCCATGACGCTTTCTTCAATACGACCAAGTGCGATAGCACGTTGTGTATCGCTTTGTGCATCAAGAAACATCTCGACCATACGACGCTTATACTTAGCGCCCTCTGCTCCTTTAAGAAACTGCAAACGGTTTAGGTCAGATAGTAAGTCATTGGCTGCTTCAAACTTACGTGGGTTAGATATGTTGATGTAACCTTGTGGACGACCTGAGCCAACCCAAGCAATAGTGCGAATAACTCTATCGTATGTGCGTGTCTGGTAAACCTGAGTTTTCCAGCCACCATCAGCATCTTGACCAAACATCTTTAGGTCGCCGTATAGCGCTTGAGATTTAATTTTCTTCTTCGCTAAACCAATTTGTTCTAGCGCAGCAAATCGTCCTGGACGATAGCTTTCAATAACGCCAGCACGTGCCTTTTCCATGAAGTCATCTAAGGCGCGAGCAAAGTTAGGGTCTTCGGCTTTCTTGGCATCAATGATTGATTGAAACCTTGACACCATTGCTGGGTCAATTGCATCCAAACCAATCTCTGCAAAGTTTGTTATTGGCTTTGCGTCCTTGATTCCATAGTTATCAAGATGGTCTGCTTCTAGCGGACGACGTTCAAAGAAACGCTGAAAGGCAGCGGTATCTCCACGTTCTGCGAGCAGATAATCAGCCACGTCTTGGTGATTATCCAATCTTGAAATAATTGTTGCTGTTCGATATGGGTTAGATGTTTCAGATATTAGCGGATTAGAAGCAAGCTTAGTTAAGTTTGTTTCATTAACAGCGTCATCTACCAATACAGACAAACCAGTTCTGGTCTGTTGTTCTACTGGCAAATCTTTTTGTGCCACAATATCTTCAAGTTCTGTTCTGAAGACATCCATGTCATCTGTAGTAGCAAGACGCTTTGGACCTACTACTTTTTTTCCAGCACCACGAACGGCAATACCAGCACCCTTAGTGCCAAATGCAGCAAGTGCTAAATCTGTAACTCCAGATGCAACGATTCCAGCCCACTCATCACGGAATGCTCTATCTCGTTGACGCTCATTAAATACATCAAAATCTTCTTGAAGAAAAGATGTTTGGCTTACCTTGCCAAGAACAGGAGATGTAAGTTTTCCAACAGCGCTAGCTGCTGCCTGCCCCATTGAAATCTTTTCAGCTTGTTTCTTTGAATAACGGTAACTTTCGGTTACCCCACCTTTGCCTTTAGCCATGGCTTGTGGTGTAAGTAGTCCAGCAGAAACTGTTTGAGTTATTGGCTGAACAACCTTTTCACCAATAAAGCCAAGTAAATCCATTGCAGGATTAATAATCCTGCCAAGCACTGGCTTCTTACTTCCAGCTTCAATAGCTCCCATTACTTTAGGAACAATAGCCTGTTCAACTTTGCCAACTTTTGTGGTGTCTTGTTCTTTCTTGAACTTGTCAACCTTAGAAAGTTTTGGTGTCTTCTCAGGGGTTTGTGTTACGGAAGGGTCACTCCACCATTCTGTTAGGGACATTAGGTGTAGCCTCCTTAGCCGTTAATTCCTCTAATACTGAAAGTCGGTCATCATCGGATTCGAAAGGAAACTTGGCTAAATCCCAAGCAATCGGAGCCATTTCAAATCCAAGGTATTCAAGGTTCTCTTCGAACTTCTTGAGTATCTTCATTCTGATTGACTCCGTAAATATTTAACAAAAGCTTTCATGGTTCCAGTTGAATCTGGAGAATCCGCAAACTGCATCATTAATGGTAGATACTTACCCAACTTGGTTAAATCTTTTAATTGGTTATCTACTGGTGTTTTAAGACCTAGCACTTCTGAGCCAGGACCAGGACCAGCATCCACACCAGCGGTTACAGGTTCATCTGGTCGCTGGGTGGCTGCTGTTAAAGGAACGACATTTGCCGACGGATTCATTTGTGGCATTTGTTGTGTAGGTGACTTTGCCATCGGTGCGCTTGCTTGTTCTGCTTGGAATTGCTTCTGCTCGCCGTATTCGGCGTTAGGAAGTCGCTTAACTCCCTGGCGGTCTGTTCGCTTTGCGAATGGACCTGGACCCGAAGGTTGCATCATTGACATTTATTTACCTACTTCTTTGGAATATTAACCTTTGTTCCTGACCAAATCATTGAACCCTGCTTATACTTTTTATTTTTCATAATGCTAGGGTTCGCTGCGCGGAGTTCTGATAAAGATACTCCTGCAGTTTTTGCAATACCTGACAAGGTATCGCCCTTCTTCACGGTATATTTACTTGAATCAACTTTAGTAGTTGAACCACCGCCAGTAGAAGATACTGTTGGTCTTGTCTTAGAACCAGCTTTATATGCTGCAGTTCCTGGGACTAGTGATTCGCCCATCTTGCCGTAACGAAGACCCTTGTTTTCCTTAGCCTTCTTTGTTTCAGCTTTACCGATTAAGTTGTTTAACTCATCCATACGTTGACGACGAGTTTTTCCAACAACTCCCATGGTTGCTAATCCTGCAAGTTGAGATAACTGTTGCTGTGCTCCTTGACGAGCAGATGTTGCCTTGCTCTTATTTTTTCCAGTAAGAGATGCAAGCTTTGCTTCAAGACGATTGATTTCATTAAAGTCTTTTTTAGTTGAACCTTTAGCTAAGCTAACTAGTTCACCTGCAACCGCACCGTATACACCACCGCGACCAACTGCACGAGTTTTTGCAAACTTCTTTGGTGTTGCCTTCTTTGCTGCTGGCTTGCCTTCTGGCTTTGCTGCAGCCTGCTTCTTTGCTTCTACTGCTTGTGGTGTTTGAGTCTTACCTTTAGCAGAATTAGCAAGAGCCTTATTCTTAGCAGCAACACGTGCCTTGGCTTCTTCCAGACCCTTAGCTTCATTCTTCTTAAGGTCTGCAAGCGTTACACGCTTTGTTACAGCTGCTTTACCTTCTGGCTTTTTAGTAAAGCGCTCTGGGAAGTCTTTCTTATATTGTTCAACTCCTGCTTTTAGTTCTTTCTTATCAATCTTGATAGATTGTTTAGCAGGTGCATTACCTACTTGACGTTGCGATGCCCAGGCTTTGCGTTCTGCTGGTGTCATCTTTGCCCACTTTGCTTTATTAGCAGCAGACTTCTCTGCACGAGTCATCTTCTTCTCAGCCTTAAGCGCTTTTTCTACTGGTCCACCTTTAGATACAGGTGTATCCACTACTGTCTTAGAGCCTTTTTGAACAAACTTCTTAGTGTTCTTCTTGACTTCTTTAGCTGCAGCTTTCTTAGACGCTTTCTTTTCAAGAGGTGTGCGCTTATCAGTTACTTTAACTTCTGATTTAGCAGGCTTATCTCCATCTCCTGCTTTTTTGCCAGCGTATTCGCCAAATTCATCTGCCATAGATTGCTGGAATTTTTCAAGTTCCGCTTTTTGCATAGCATTATATTCAGCCTTGCTTAGATAAGCCTTCTTGCCAAGTTCTTTCTTGGCAGTATCAGCCATATCCTTGAGCGCTAGTCTATCTTCAGCAGTAATCTTGCCTGTGATGTCTTTACGTGCAGCCTTTACTTTTCCTGGAAAAGCTTTCTTTGCTGCAGGTTTAGCGTCTTTCTTGGCTTGGCGATACTTATACGGTTTCTTCGCCATGGTTATCCTTTACTTAATCTTGTTGTTGTTGCCTTTAATGCCTTTAACTGCAGCTGGCTTTGCAACCTGTCCTAGTCCTACGCCCTTACCGCCGTTCTTCTTGCCTGCGTGTCCTGGGTGAACTGGAGCTTTCGCTGCCTTTCCTTGCTTTCCAAACATTTTTTCTCCTTAGTTATGCTGGTATTTGTCGAGTTACTCGTCCTGCGAGAACTGGATTGCCTGAACCAGTCAATCCTGCTAGTAGTTCCTGCATTGCAGGTCTACCTTGTGGCATCTGTGGCATTTCGCCACCCATACCTGCTCGTTGTTCTGGTTGCCCCATTGCTGGTGCTTGTGGTTCTTGTGGTGCTTGTGGTGCTGGTTCTGGCTTAAACGCTTTGGCTACCGCTTCTTCAAGTGGTGTGCCTTTCTTGCGCTCGTCGATAACAGTTGCCATCTTTTCAACAAGTGACATTGGGTCTTGTCCTTGCGAAACCATTTGTGGAATCGCAGCTGCAAGCTGTGAAATAGATGCTTTCAACGAATCACGCATCTCTTCAATGTCAATTGCTCGCTCTTCTTCTCCAGCATTGAGCGAAATTGGTAGATTACGACGTAGCATTCCTCGTGAGATTAGCTTGTCGCCTCGTGCTTGTAGACCCCATACCAATGCTCGGTTAGGGTCAAGTCCTGCCATCAATCCGTATTCAACTGTTACGCCGTAATTGCCGTTGATATCGATTGATGGTTTGTATTTTAATTTATATGGAACGCCATTGGCTGTTGCAGATACTTCACGAGATAGCGTTGGGAAGTATGCTTCATCGGTAGCAAATGCGATAGAGATTGCCTCACCGATTGCTTCGCCAAGGATTGATTGAATAACTTTAATTTGTGAATCGAATCCAGCCATAAGTGCCTTGACACCTTGACCAGTAACAATAGAACCTTCTGCTTGTCCTGCACGTGCTTGAGGAAAGCGAGTTCCAAGTTTCATTTCATCGGCTAGAACATTGTTCTCCGCGAACGCAAATTGAGGAACGTCAAGATTAACACGACGAATCTTCTCAGGACTGTTCGAACGAATGACACTGTCTGGACCAACAGATAGTTGAGTAACATCGGTGGGTAGAGCCAGAGGAGCTTCAACAGATTTTTGAACAGCTTCCATAGTGAGGAGCGCAAGTCGCGCCTTAGCTGCATATACAGGAAGAACGTCGTCGAACGAGCCTCGGACTTCACCATCCAGCGAAGGGCGCTGAGCAATTGCAACTGGGACTCGACCGATTTTGTTTGGTGTTTCGGCAAGGATTGCACCTCCACGACTTGGTATAAACATAACTGTGCGATTCTTGTCAGTCCAACGAACGACTTCTAGGAGTTCGTTTGAATCGGTTCTACCGAATGCTGTTGTCTGTAGAATCTTGTCTGCTAGTTCTGGAAACTTAGCTGCTAAATCTCCAGCTTTGCGGTAATACGAACGACAATAAACAGATACTTCTCCGAACCTGTCCATGTCGTAATACGCACCCATAGAGTTTTCAACATGGATGTGCGGTCTATTTTCCTTGAAGTTAGGTTCAACTCGGAATACACAGAATCCGTATGTTCCTAACTGGTCTGCGCCACGCAGTAGCTCTGTTCCAAGACGAGATGCAGCAACATAATAATTTGCAACTTTAGTTCTTTTATCAGCCTTGGTTCGCTGTGAATCATCAAGGGATGAATCTCCAGCAGCTGTTATGGTAGGTAATACACCCGCCTGTTCAGAAACATCACGAGCAACCACGTCAATTAGGTTGGCGATAATAGGTTTAGACCAAGTTCCTTCTGGAAACAAGCCACGAAATACTTGGTCGGCATTACCTGACCGAACCAAAGCAACTTCGCGCATGCGCTTATCGCGCTCAGCATTACGAGCCTTTAATTGCTCATATGCATTTACAAGTTCTTTCATTATCACAATCTCGCTATTCGCTGTGCAGCAGCTAAATCGTCTAGATTTACAATGTATCTATCTTCGATTTGCTTCTGGGGAGTAAATTCATTCTTTAAAAAGTTTGGTATACCAGCTGAAGTTAATAGAACGTCACGAGCTACAATCTCACAGAACCAGAGCGCCATCACAGCGTCCATCTTGAGCTTCTTACCCTGAACTCCTGGTTGCCAAACAACCAACTGTTCTATCAGTTTCTTAATATGTTCATTACGTGAAGAGTCTGGCAGTTCGATTATGTTATCGCCAGCATGCTTTAAGTTATTATTGTTTCCGTCACGCTTGGTTACGGTTCCAAACAATGGAGCCAGAGAAGCTACACCAAACTCTGGGTCTTGCTTATTGTTACCTGTGTAGTGGGGGCGGTAGTTAATACCGCGAGTAGACAAAAAGTTTCTAATCTCTTCGTCTTGTGTCAAGAAAAGCTGAAACGCATTGGATTCAACGATGACGGTGTGAGGCTTGTAAGCATCAGTCCATTCTCGAATCAGAGTGCGAATCGCTGCAGGTGTGGGGCTGCTCATGACGTGAACGTCCATGACATAGCGCTTGTGTGTTCTGCGGTCGACTGCGTAAGCAACTGCTGCCGTGTCACCAGACATGGCGGGGTCTATACCAATAATGCGATAGAAGTTCTGAGCATTATCAGGATGACCAGCAGCGCCTGCAACTAGCGCACCCGACTTTCTCATTCCATTAACTGCGCCTCTGACGCACATCGGGTCGAAGATTGCATTCTCTGCGATATCGAGGTTCTGGTAAACCAAAGACCATTTAGATGGTCCAGCCTCATTGCGGACCGCAGTAAGACGCGGTCCAGTCCATCTATCAAAGTATCCATTCTCATCTGGAGTATCATCTTCAGTGAGGGGTTGCTCTGACTTGCCCCACAGTGTCTTCCACTGTTTAGGGTCGTCTGCGTATTCTAATACGGCAGGCATGGACAAATATGACCACGGAACAATTCCATCCGTGTAATGTTGCGTGTTGCGAAGTTCTTTATATAGGTCGGTAGCAGATACACGAGTTCCGACAACTAGTAGTTGTCCGCCTCCTGGTGGTAGACGAGAGGCAACTTCCTGTCTAATCCACTCTTGCTGCTTAGCCCACTCCGCAGAGTTGGAAAGAGTAACCACGTCGTCAAGGACGATTAAGTCGGCACGTGCTCCATAGACTTGCCCGCCCATACCGATAGCTTCGACGGTAGGGTCTTTAGCATCTGATTCGCGGACATCTGCACCCAGATAAATTTTATTAGCCGACCACATGTCGGCGGTAGCTTTGTAACCATCGGTAGGACCAAAAGCTGCTTGTAGGTCTGCATACCGAGGATGAGTCAGACGTTGCTTGATAGCGTAGAGAAACTTCTTCGCTTGCTCTTGGGTTTTGGAGATAACGATTACGTTGATATTAGGATTCTTAACTACGCGATAGGTAACGTAGTTAATCGTAATGGTCATGGTCTTGGCATGGTTTGGTGGAACGTTTACCAAGAGGCGGGACAAGCCCGCCGACCCTTTTTCGTATGTCATTGCTGAATGTAACCAACGAGGTTCTTTACCTTCCAGCATGTCAACAACGTTGAGCATGTGGTCCCAGACTTTGGCTCCCAGGTATTTCTCAGAGAACTCTGCAAAGTCAGATAGACCTGACCGAGCTTCGTCGGCGAGGTCAGATGTTCTTAACCGAGCGTTATCTATAAAGGCAGCGAAGCCTTCAGCTTCGCGCCGTTGTGTATCATACCAAGAGCGAGAGCGACCAATAACCTTTAGAGCATCTGCAATAGTCCGCCCTTGGCGGACCAGGTTGATTAATTCTTTTCTGGCTTCTTCGGGGTTTAGGTTTCTTTCCAAATCTTCTCTCCAGTAGCTGTAGGGGTCTACAGGGGTATAGACAGAAGTATCCCCACTATATGTTTTTAACCAAGTTAAAGCGGGCGTTAAGCCCGCGTTTACGGCTTCGTGGAACTCAGCCGTTACACTTATA
>Ga0209358_10000333_pt1 | contig 41664 bp, 45 predicted proteins | sample LauGreFa1BDMLBSN_2_FD_187574 | JGI IMG/M metagenome (GOLD analysis project Ga0209358, IMG submission 187574) | Freshwater lake microbial communities from Lake Michigan, USA - Fa13.BD.MLB.SN (SPAdes) (version 2) | ecosystem: Environmental > Aquatic > Freshwater > Lake | place: Lake Michigan, USA... | reverse complement strand
CATGATCGCTGTTAATTGGAGTTACAATGACGCTTGGGAATGCCGCGCTCTATTTTGACCCTGAGGGGTACTCGATCAGTGGCCCGAAATTGATGGGACGAAATGCAGCCGGCCATGGTTTCCTGAACGGATTATTCCGGCATGCGAAGGTCGATCACTTCATCGCGTTTACCGATCAGCCCACCAGTTTTAGGGCCTTCAAATCCATGGCGGCGGAGGCAGGTGCTCATGCTCCGGTGCAGGAGATCCAAAAGGCAAGCATGGGAAAACTCGCCGAAGCGGGATGCGTTTTCTATCCCGGGCCGGGGCTTGGTCTGCACGCGTGGGAGCGGGAGCTCTTCGGATCGCGTGCGTGGAGCCTCTGCGGGATTACGCACACGACATTGAGCGGGCGCGCAATGGATGGAATTGCCGGCCTTTTGTCTGAACCGCTTTATCCTTGGGACGCGCTGATCTGCACGTCGCGCGCGGTGCGGGATACGGTGCGGAATGTTCTTGAAGCGCAAGGCGATTATCTCGCGGCAAGGCTTGGCGCAACGCGCTTCCCAATGGTGAAATTGCCCGTCATTCCGCTCGGCGTTGAGTGTGACCAGTTTTTATATTCGGATGCTGAAACGGCGAAGGCCCGCACCGAACTCGGCATCACAAGTGACGAGACCGTCATTCTCTTTGTCGGGCGGCTTTCTTTCCACGCAAAGGCGCACCCGATCGCGATGTATCAGGCGCTGGAGAAGGCCGCTGCGGGGCGCAAAATAACGTTGATCGAGTGCGGATGGTTTGCCAATGACGCATTGGAAGATGCGTTTGAGAAGACCGCAGCCGCTGTATGTCCCAATATCCGACGGATTGTTCTCGACGGGCGGATCGCGGAGGAGCGCCGAAAAGCATGGGGTGCTGCCGATATCTTCTGTTCGCTGTCGGATAATCTGCAGGAGACCTTCGGCATAACGCCGATTGAGGCCATGGCGAGAGGTATTCCGGTGGTTGTTTCCGATTGGGATGGCTATCGGGACACGGTGAGAGACGGTGTCGACGGCTTCCGGATCCGGACTGCAATGCTGTCATCTGGATTTGGGAACAACCTCGCGGCGAGGCATGCGCTTGGCCTCGACACCTATGACCAGTTTTGCGGGCTGACGAGCCAATTTGTTGCCGTCGATTCTGAACAGACCGCTGAAATAATGATCCGGTTGAGTGATAGCCCCGCTTTGCGGAGGGAAATTGGCGCCAATGGTCGGGCACGCGCCCGGGATCATTTTGACTGGGCGCGTATCATTCCCCGCTATCAGTCTCTCTGGGCCGAGCTTGCCGAGGAAAGACGCAGCGCGCCTGAATTCGACATCGGTAAGCGACAAATGGCCGGTTGGCCGGCGCGGATGGATCCGTTCCGCTCGTTCGCGTCCTATGCATCCATGTCGATCACCGGTGCAACACACTTGCTGCGCATCACCGACATGACGGCCGACAAGATCGCGGATCTTCGGAAATTGCCGAGTTTTCCATTGCTCGACAGGTCCTTGCCGTCGCATCCGGAAGTGATGACATTTCTTGAACGCATCCCGGGCGACACGCCGACAAGCCTGGCCGAAATCTGCCATCCGGCTGAGATTTCGCAAATCAGTGTTGCGATCGTCGCATGGGCCCTGAAAATTGGCGCTGTCAGAGTGACGTGAGCTGATAGGCTACTTCTTGGGAAACCGGGCTTCCGATTCAACAATGTTCAAATCCATATGGTTGCGCATATAGCGCTCCGAGGCCTTTTGGAGCGGCTGGAAATCCCACGGATAATAGTGCCCGTTCCGCAGGGCGTCATAGACAACGAGGCGTCGTGCTTGCGAACGACGCACATCGAAATCGTAGTGTTTCAGGTTCCACTTTTGCTCGATGAACGCGTCAAGCTGCTGTTGTTCCAACGTGTAAGCGGGATCATCGGCGAGATTGGTGACTTCGTTCGCGTCATTGGCGAGGTTGAAGAGTTGGTCCGGATCATCACCGGAGCGGGTCATTTTGAACGCGCCGCCACGGACCATCACCATCGGCGCAATAGAGCCTTCGGCGGCATATTCCACACAGATCGGGGTTGTGCCCTGTGTTTCCCCGAGAAGGGCCGGGAGCAGGCTCCTGCCGTCGAGATCATGCCCGGGATCGCCCGTATTGATACCGGCGAGGTCAAGCAAGGTCGGCATCACATCAAGCGTCGAGGCGGGCGACGACACCAAAGCCGGAGCGAAGCGACCCGGCGCACTGATCATCAGAGGAACGCGGGCCGAGCCCTCAAAAAAACTCATTTTGAACCAGAGACCGCGCTCGCCCAACATGTCGCCGTGATCGGAAGTGAACAGGATGATCGTGTCTTGATCGAGCTGGCATTCTTGGAGCGTCGTCAGCAATTCAGAAATCTTGTCGTCGAGATAGGAGATGTTCGCTGCATAGGCGCGTCTGCTATCAGCAATCATTCGGGTCGTGAGATCGTAATTCCGCCAGTCCGACATATCGAAGAGCCGCTTCGAATGAATATCCTGCTCCGCGTAGGAGATTGGAGGCACAACAATGTCCGGCAGAGATCCCTCCGGGTAAAGATCCCAATATTTCTTGCGGGCAACATAGGGATCGTGCGGGTGTGTAAAACTCACCGTTAAACAGAACGGCCGATCCCGTTCGGATCGCGCGAATTGGTAGAGCCGGAGTTTGGCGTGATAGGCGACTTCGTCGTCATATTCGAGCTGGTTGGTAATTTCAGCGGTGCCGGCATTCGTGACGGAACCGAGATTATGGTACCACCAATCGATCCGCTCGTCAGGTTTCGTCCAGTCCGGTGTCCAGCCGAAATCGGCCGGGTAGATGTCTGTCGTCAGGCGCTCTTCAAAACCGTGCATCTGATCGGGACCAACAAAGTGCATCTTGCCGCTGAGTACGGTGCGATATCCTGTCCGGCGCAAATAATGGGCGAAGGTCGGGATCGAGGAGGCGAATTCGGCGGCGTTATCATAGACACCGGTTTTCGACGGCAATTGCCCCGACATGAAGGAGGCACGCGACGGCGCGCAGAGCGGGCTCGCGCAATATGTGTTTGAAAAGCGGACACTTTGCCGGGCGAGGCGCTTCAACGTCGGAGCGTGCAAAAAATCAGCCGGGCCGTCGGGAAACCAGGTTCCGTTGAGCTGATCAACCATGATGATGATGAAATTCGGTTTTGATTGGCTCATTCTGACTGTCTCACTTTAACTCTTGGCAAAGGTGTGGTCGGGGTAAAACTCGCTCTTAGCGCTTTAATCCAACCCCCGATGGAGGGTTCGCGCAAGGGACAACATAAAAGATCAAATTATTTTCAGCGTAAACTCATCCGGGGTTTGATTTTTTCGGGAAGCACAGGCTAATTGTTATAAGGTTTGATCCGGTCACGTTGGGAGACCATTTTGGCGAATGATCCGATAGCGTTCAATGCGCGAGAAAAGACGGTCGAGTGGCCGACGCTACTTTTGACCGCTCTGATCTATGGCGGCTGGCTCGCGGTGACGTATTTTCACCAGATGATGCCGGTTTGGCTTGTCAGCATGCTCGGTGCAGGGTTGATCACCTGGCATTCATCCTTGCAGCACGAGATGATCCACGGGCATCCGACGAAGTGGCGGCCTCTCAATCGTGCGCTGGCCTTTCCACCTCTGTCGCTTTGGTTGCCCTTTGAACTTTATCGCCGGTCCCATCTCATTCATCACCGCGATGAAAGATTGACTGATCCGCTCGATGATCCCGAGTCTTATTACTGGATGCCCGAACATTGGGCGGAACTTGGGCCGCTCGGGCGTGCCCTCGTGAAACTGCAGACCACCTTTATCGGACGGCTCTTGATCGGTCCTGCTTGGAATATCGCCCGGTTCCTGAAGCAGGAATTAGGCAAGGCTTTTGTCTCACAAGGCCGAAACCGCACGATCTGGATCACCCACGCCATCGCCTGCGCGCTCATTCTGACGTGGGTCACGCTCGTCTGCCAGATGAGTGTGTGGTTCTACCTCTTTGCAATTGTATATCCCGGGACGTCGATCCTGCTGATCCGCTCATTCGCAGAGCACCGGGCGCGCGAAGGCGTTTCCGAACGAACGGCCATTGTCGAAAACGCCCCGTTCCTTGGATTGCTTTTCCTCTATAATAATTTGCACGCCGCCCATCACGAGAAGCCGATGATGCCATGGTACGAGATACCGGCATGGTACAAAGCGAACAGGGAGCGTATTCTGACCGAGAACGGTGGCCTCGTGTATAATGGTTATTTTGATGTGGCCCGGCGTTTCTTCTGGCGGCCGCATGACAGGCCCGTCCATCCGTTCGGGCGCATGCCCGAAGGTGCGCTGTGAATGAGGCGGCCCCTCGGAGCCGGAGACTGATTGCCGGGTTGCCGATGTATGATTATCCGGAACTCCGCCCGGCAAACGACGCCTTGTGGCGCTGGATTGCGGCCTATCTCGGCAATAAGGGGATTAAGGATCTCGATCCCGATCTGAGCCGCACCGGGAACATCTATTCGCTGTGGCGTGATCCCGATCTGATTTTGGGGCAGACCTGCGGGTATCCGTTAATGACGGAACTTCAGGACACTGTAACCTATGTGGCGACGCCGGTTTACACGGCTCCCCTGTGTGAAGGTCCGCTGCATCGCAGCGTTGTCATTGCCCGCAACGCGGAGAACGCCGGTTCTTTGGCGGCGTTTCGCGGCACAAGATGCGCGGTCAACGGCATGGACAGCAATTCGGGCATGAATCTCTTGCGGGCCACGCTTGCACCTGTTGCGGCAGGTGGGCATTTCTTCCGCGAGATTAAAATCTCGGGCTCACATCGCGAAAGCCTGAAAATGGTTGCGGTTGGCGAGGCAGATATCGCAGCGATCGATTGCGTATCATTCGCCCATTTTTGCCGGTTTGATCCCGATCACGTCGCAAGCATCAGGATCGTCGCTGAAACCGGACTAACGCCCAGCCTGCCACTCATCACATCACTTCGGACATCTATTGAAACGCTGCAGGTGATCAGAGAGGCGCTCATGGCAGTGGGCACGGTCGGTCCCCGTCCTGAATTTCTTGATCAATTAATGATTGCCGGTTTCGATGTGTTGCCGACCCATGCTTATGACGCGGTGCTCGGGTTCGAGGCGCAGGCGGTAGCAGCGGGATATCCGCTTTTGAATTGAAGGCTTCGGCTTTATCTCGGGCGAGCCGATGGCGGTTCTCGCCGACAAGTGGGGTGGTCCCCTTTTACCCCTGCAGGATAGAAGCAAGCTGATCGAACAGCGCGGGGCTTTTTGCGGGGAAGCGGCCATCCAGCGCCGAGGTTCCGACGGTGAAGCCCGCAGCACCAGCCGCGTGCAAAATGGCAATCTGTTCAGGCCGGTCGATTGAGCCGGCGACGATCACCGGCTTGGCTATGGCCTTGCAAACCGCCGAGATCAAAGCGGGCACATTTCCCGCATTGCGGTAGGCCAAGAGGTCGACGCCCGATACTCCCTCATGCTGCGCGAGATCTGCCGCACTCGCTGCGATCTCCTCCGCACTCCCTTCCAGAATGCTGGGATGCCCGTGGACACGCCCGGCAAAGGGGAAATATCCGATAGTTTTGCCCGCCAAAATAGGCAGCGCATGGGCCACATTGACCCCGCCAAGAATTGTATCCACGCCAAGCCTGACGCCTGCCTCGATGGAACGGATCTCGTCTTTGAGCCCCAGCGAAACGACCTCAAGGTAGGAAATGGCACCCGCCGCGCGGATGCGCGCGGTCAGGCCTGCCAAACCATGAGTGTCGAGACCAATATCCTTGAAGCCGATATGACGCACACCGGCGGTCAGGGCAATCTCGAGATGCGCAGCGGCATCGGCCACCGTCCGGTCATTGCGGGTCAACATGAAGATGAAATTGGGACGAGCCGTTTGGTCAAGCATGTTCGTTCCCCCTCAGAGAGGCTTGCAGTTGCAGCGCGTAATCGAAAGCAGTCTCCAGACTGGAGGGGTCGGCAATGCCGCGACCGGCTATGTCGAAGGCAGTGCCGTGGTCTGGACTGGTGCGAATGAAGGGGAGGCCCAAGGTGATGTTTACACCTTTCTCCAGACCAAGATATTTTACGGGGATCAGTCCCTGATCGTGATATTGCGCAACCACGACATCGAACCGTCCCTGCCGCGCCTGCATAAAGACAGTATCGCCGGGCCAGGGGCCGCTAACATCCAACCCTTTGGCCCGGGAGGCGGCAATCGCCGGGGCTATGATGCGCACCTCTTCATCCCCAAAAAGGCCGCCCTCACCGGCATGGGGGTTCAGCCCTGCGACGGCGATGCGGGGCTTTGCGATGCCAAGCGCCACAGCACCTTGATGCGCCAGTTGGATTGCTGCCATCTGGGCGGGATAATCCGCGCGCCGGATCGCCTCGGCAAGCGAGCAGTGGATGGTGACCAGAACCGTTCGGATCTCGTCATTGGCGAGCATCATAGCCACCCGGTCCGCTCCGCCCAGATCGGCAAGAATCTCGGTATGGCCAGGATAGGGTATGCCCGCCACAGCCAGCGCTTCCTTGTGAATCGGAGCAGTGACGATTCCTGCCACGCGTCCGGTTCGGGCCAACCCGATGGCCGCCACAATGGCGTCATAGGCGGCCCGTCCGGCCTCGGCCGTGACCTGCCCAAAAGGCGGTGGAACTGCCAGATGCGAGGTTTCCAGAACGTTTAGCCGCTCGGCCTCTGCGGCTTCGGGCGCGGTGATTATGTTGAGGATCAATGCAGGGTCGAGCAGGTGCGCTGCGCGGGAAATACAGCCCGGATCGCCTAAAACCAGCCAGCGGGATTGACCGGGACGGCGCTGATGCATCTTTACGATGATTTCAGGACCGATACCGGCAGGATCTCCCATCGTCACGGCCAAGGGGAGTGTTGGATCAGACATGACCGTTTTTCTTTCCGCCCTGAAGGGCTGAGGTTACTTGCAACAACGTTTCCTGCCCGCCAAGTCCCAATGCCAATAGTGCGACGGACCGTTTATAGTCACGAGTTACGGACAAGCGGAAGGGAAAGCAGGGGTTCAGTTGACGGATCAGAGGATAGTGCGTGATATTCGTGATATAGATGCAATTATTAACACATTAAATGCATCATTTCTGACCTATATTCGTGATGAAAGCTGACCAGTGCGCCGATCTGAAATTCCCTCGCTCGATGACCTTCGGGCATTCGAGACCATCGCTCGGCTCGGCTCGATCCGGGCGGCGGCAGAAGAGCTTGCGCTGACCCATGGTGCCGTCAGTCGTCGGGCCGCCAATTTGGCGGCGGCGCTGAAGCTGAGCCTCTTGGAACCCGAGGGGCGCGGCGTGCGGCTAACGTCCGAGGGGGCCCATCTTGCGCAGGCCGCCACACGCGCGCTCGGCACGATCTCGGATGCCTTGCAGGAGATCCGGCAGCACAACGCCCCGACACCGATCCTGCTATCGTGCGAAAGATCGCTGGCGATGCGCTGGCTCATTCCGCGCCTGTCCGGATTTCAGGATCGCTTTCCGGAAACCGAGGTGCATCTTTCCACCGGAGGCGGTGCCGTGGATTTCGGACGTGCCCGGGTAACGCTCGCAATCCGCCGGTTGGATTTTCCGCTTCACCCGGGATGGCATGTGCAGAGCCTGATGCCGGAACTGATGGGGCCGGTCCATGCCGCCGGGGCTTCGGCGGGCCTGCGCGACGGCGACTATGTTGCGCTTGGGAGTCGCACGCGTCCCGAGGCATGGGACACTTGGCTGCATGACCACCCAGAGGCACCGAGGCCGCGCAGCATAAGGATGCTCGATCATCACTTCCTTATGATCGAGGCCGCTCTCGCGGGTTTGGGTGTGGCTATGGCGCCTTTTGTGCTGGTACGGGACGAAGTCGCCCGAAACAGATTGACCGCCCCTCTGGGCTTTGATCCTGACGGCACTGAATATGGGCTGATCGCGCCGGGGGGCAGAGTTGAACCGTCTAGCGTTCTGGCCCTGCGCGATTGGCTGGTGCAGCAAGCCGCGTTTGAATTGAAGGCTTCGGCTTTACCTCGTGAACTTCTGTGAATTGGAGCAGATTTGCTGCCTTCCTGGTGACATGCGACAGAGACGGATTGAACATAGTGCACTTGCACCATTAAACACACGGAAACCGACGCTTTCGCCTCTCTCCGTCATCATAAATCCAACGTTCCGGTCGTCACTGGAATTTTACCGCATAAAACGGGCACCCTTTACCGTTTCAGGCATTGGAAATACCCGCTTCTTTTCCATCCTCATTGGGCACACTTTCTCCAACAAGACCAAATTTTTCACAAAATACCTAACCGTTCCCCCGGGAGATCGACAGCTCGCAGTCCGCTCATCTCGGATCGGTCGCCTTTTCAGTTTAGGGAGGAGGCGGGAGATCGCTCTCACGATCCCCCTAAAAAATCAGAGTTTATCTGTGATGCGAGAGACAGTTTCCACCGTGGTCTGCAGCATACGGGCATTGCCGTTATAAACCTGCTGAGCGCGGATCATGTCCATGAGCTCATTGGTGATATCGACATTCGCCTGTTCCAGCGCTCCGGACATGATGTTGCCGGCGTTAGGTGCACCGGCCCCACTCGTTGTCGGATCACCACTCAAACCTGTTGCGCTGAAACGGTTGCCACCGATTGCTTTAAGTCCGCCATCATTTGGAAAAGTAGCTAGAGCAATGTAGCCAAGATCATATGCCACGCTGTTGGAGTAGGTGGCTGCCACTGCGCCATCAGAGCCGATTGAAATGCCCTGTAAAACATAGGTAGCGTCAACGCCATCTGTTGTAATTGTCTTTGTCGGTGAAATCTGAAGAGGTTCTGGTGTACCAGTTGTGAGCGATCCGTCTGCGACACAACAAGCTTGGTAACCGCCCGGATCAACAACATAACCATCAACATCGAGACTAAAATTTCCGGCACGTGAATAAGTAAGGCCACCCGATCCGTCGTCCAGCACGAAAAAGCCGCGTCCATCAATAGCCATGTCGGTGACACGTCCGGTAGTTTTCAATGCACCCGCTGTTGTATCACGGGCGATACTACTGGTGAGAACGCCGGAACCAACGGATGTTTTCGGATTTGCTGCGGGATCGCTCGAGAAAACATCGCCAAAATTGGCGTAAGAGCGCTTGAAGCCGACAGTGCTCGCATTGGCGAGGTTGTTCGACGTCACATTCATTTCTTTCTGGGCGGCATTCAAACCGGCCATCGTAACTGATAACATTGGTATCTCCCTTGGACTTGACCACTCTCGGAACAGTAATCAGCAAGTCCTGTGCCAGTTAGATCTGTTGCGAGGGGTGTAAATTTTCAGAAAGTATTAAAACATTCTCCTGTGCAGCCGTCATTCTAGCTGTAAGTTTTCCGAGAAGGGGCCTTGAGATGTTACAAAGGAATGCAATGAATGCCTATCGGCAGGCGGAGCAGGATTTTTTAGTTGAGGGGTCTGATGGACATGGTCTGGTTCAGCTTCTCTTCAATGAGCTTCTCGTCGCAATTGAGGAGACGTCGATAAGTATTGAGCTTGATGATCTTGCGGCTAGGTCTGCAAGTTCATCGAAGGCCCTCTCGATACTTTATGTTCTGAACAGCAGTCTGGATTTCGAAAAGGGTGGCGAGGTGGCCCTTTCTCTCGAACAGCTCTATGGGTGGAGCCGTCGACAGTTGATAGAGGCAATCAAAGAAAACAGCCGAGAGAGATTGGCGAATATACGCACGTCAATTGCGGATATTGCTGACGCATGGGCCTCTATTCGCGACAAAGTCAATTGAATATCATGTGTCGTTGCGAAGTATCGAAAACTTTTTCATTTTTTCAATGAGTGTCGTACGTTGAAAACCGAGCATTCTCGCGGCAGCAGATACTGACCCGTCCGTATCTTTCAGCGCTGTCTTGATAAACTCAATTTCAAGTTGAGCGATATAGTCTTTCAAATTGAATGCATCCGATCCATTGAGAATTTGTCTGACATTATAGATTTCGCTGCTACTCTGTTCGCCGTTTGAAGAAACTGCGTTCTTAATTTCATCCGAAACATCTGGGCTCAGATCTTCAAAGGAGATAGGCTCTGACAGTTCGGCAACAGCCGACCAAATGGCCTCTTCTTCGACGTGCCGATCAATCGCACCAAACGGACGTAAAAGATTGTTGATCAACTGACCATTAATCTGTTGATCCGGATAGAGCGCACCCGCACGCTCAAGCACGTTGCGCAATTCACGAATATTTCCAGGCCAAGGAAATGCTTGAAGAGCTTCTATGCCGCACGGTGTCAAACGAGGAGAGGGCGGAAATCCTTGAATTTCAAAACGCTCCTTAATCAGAGCAATCAGACGCGGAATGTCGTCTGCTCGGTCCTTCAACGGGGGCAAGAAAATCGGGAACACATTAATACGGTAGAATAGATCTTCGCGGAATTTTTCGTCTCGGATCATTTGCGTGAGATCACGATGGGTAGCACATACGAAACGAACATTTACTTTGATCGGCTTTGATCCGCCAACGCGCGTGAATGTGCGCTCTTCGAGCAAGCGCAGTAATTTAACTTGCATATCAAGAGGCATGTCCCCGATTTCGTCGAGGAAAAGTGTACCGCCATTGGCGACTTCCATCAAACCCTGACGCTCTTTGGCCGCTCCAGTAAATGCGCCTTTCTCATATCCAAAAAGCTCACTTTCCAATAACTCGCGAGGGATAGCTCCGCAGTTAACTGGAACGAAAGGGCCACCATTGCGACCAGAAAGGAGATGTATTGAGCGAGCAATGATTTCTTTGCCGCTGCCTGATGGCCCCTGAATGTAAACGGTCGATCCTAGAGGTGCCACGCGCTCGACCAATTGGTAGACATCGCGCATGAACCGGCTGGGCAGATCAAGAAACCTTTTGACATCCTGCTTTTGCACGGAAAGACTCTAGTTGTGGACTGGTGTCGATTTTTTGACTCATCGTGCGGTCGACCTCAAGTCAAAAGCGTTCGCAAACAAACATATTGAAGCCGATATTGAAAATTGTATGACAAAATTTAAACATATTTTTATTTCGAGTATAATTACCCATTTTGGGTGAAGTAAAAATATCAATTACTAACAAAGGTTTAACGCTATTTAACTAACTTTAATTTATCTAACTCGGCACCCAAAGTATGTTTTGGCAAGATCGTTGCATTTGATGTTCCGTGATTAAGCGATCAATGGAGCTGAAAATGAGTATGGTTCTCTGCCTGACTGACGACCTTTCCGATTCCGAGGCGTGGATCACCCATCTCCACATGCGTGGGTATGAGACGATGGTTACCGATCTCAAATCATTGAGCACGGTGTCTCCAGATCAATGGCAGCGTTCGGGCCTCTTGCTCTCGCAGTCGGCAGCGAAAACGCTGGCTGGTGACGGGACAGGCTTTGCAGCGCATTGCCGACGGCTCAAGGCGGACCGGATCACGGTACTTGATCAACCGGGCGAGACCTTCACATTGAAGGGCGAGTTCAACGGATCTGTTCTGAAGTTGCGGCCGGCGATTGGCGGATGGCGTTTTGCAGCGGAAGTTGCGGCACGGTTTCTTGACGACGACCAGAATGTTGCGGCTGGCGATCCCTCAACACTTAATCTCCTTCGCTTGGCCCGGCGCGTTGCCGCGAGCGATGTGACTGTCATGCTTGTTGGGCCTACCGGCACCGGCAAGGAAGTGATTTCGAAATATCTTCACAATTCATCCAAGCGCAGCCGCGAGCCGTTTATCGCCGTCAATTGCGCAGCTGTTCCAGATTCGATGTTGGAAGCGCTTCTGTTCGGTTACGAGCGCGGTGCGTTCACAGGTGCGCATAATCCGAACAAGGGAATTTTCCGGGCGGCCGATGGCGGTACATTGTTACTCGACGAAGTGTCCGAAATGGCGCCGCATCTTCAGGCAAAGTTTCTGCGCGTTTTGCAGGAAAAGGAAGTGACGCCGCTGGGCGGCTCAAAGCCGGTTCCTGTTGACGTGCGTGTGATTGCCACATCGAATCGTTACATGATGGACGAAGTAAAAGCCGGACGTTTCCGTGAAGATCTTTATTACCGGCTGAACGTGTTTCCGCTTGCAACACAGGCTCTGGCGGAGCGTCCCGGTGATATTTTGCCGATATCGATTTTCCTTTTAGCAAAGCATTCAAACGGCTTTCCGAATATTCCGGAAGTCTCCGAGTCCGCCATCGAGAAGCTTGAGGGCTACGCTTGGCCGGGCAATGTCAGAGAGCTCGAGAATGTTTTGCAGCGCGCGATTGTGTTGGCCGGTGGCCAGAAGATCGATGCCGAGCATCTGATGATCGATCCTTACGATGTTGCAGGCGCATTCAGCGGTGCCCATAGCGCCCCGTTGCTCCATGCAGTGGCAAGCTAATTCAATTTCAACGCGTTACGCGCATCGGAGTTCAAGATGACAATTCAATCAATCGGCCTTGCAAATGATATTCTTTCGCATGCAACGCCAAAGCTGAAGCCGTTCGAACCCCAGACCAAACAGGATTTCAGTTCTATCTTGAAGTCCGCTGTTTCAGAGGTTTCGGAGAGCCAGGCTCAGTCCGCGAAAGTGACGCAGGCTTTTGAGGCGGGTGAGGAAGTCGATGTTACAAAAGTAATGTTGGCACGTGAAAAGGCCTCGCTGGCTTTTGAAGCAACGCTTCAGGTGCGGAATAAATTGCTGAGTGCTTACAAAGATATTGTTTCGATGCCTGTCTGACTCAGGTTTTGCTGTTTTTGATAATTATCTTTTCTTAATCGGAGCGCTTCGCGATGTCGGATACGAGTATGGTTACAGTCCCAAACCAAATGCCTGCCTCTGCGCGGGTTGCGCAGGGAATTTCGGCAGTTCGGACCTTCATGCGGCAACCGGCTGTGGTTCGCTCCGCGCCAATGATTATGGTGGCCGGCGTTATCGCGGTTGGCCTCATCGTTATTCTGTTCCTCCGGGATCCTGCCTACACAGTTCTCTTTCCACAACTTGAGGAGCAGGATAAGGCGCAAATTCTGCAAACGCTTACTGACAAGGGTGTTGTCGCTCGTCTCGATCCGGCAACGGGCCAGATGACGGTTCCGCGGGCTGACTTCTACAAGGCGAAGATGTTGTTGGCATCGAGTGGACTCCCGAAGGCCACGGCCTCGGGATACGATCTGTTGACGCAAATGCCGGTTGGTACGAGCCGCTCCGTTGAATCTGCAAAGCTGAAACAATCGCAGGAAACGGAACTTGCGCGGAGCATCATGGAAATTCGAGATATTGACGGGGCTCGTGTTATTCTGGCTGTTCCCGAGCGATCAGCATTTTTGCGCGAGCAGACACCGCCATCCGCGTCTGTGTTTCTCAAACTGGCCAGTGGTCGCGCGATCGGGCCTGGTCAGGTGCAGTCTATTGTCCACCTCGTTAGCTCTAGCGTTCCATTTTTGCCCACGAGCAATGTCACTGTGGTGGACCAAAATGGAAATCTACTAACCGCGCCGCAGCAGGATAATGAACTTGGGCTGACCTCGCAGCAGCTTGATCACAAGATGCGTGTCGAAAAGATGCTACGCGAGCGAATTATGAATTTGATGGTGCCAATCGTTGGCTCCGGCAATGTGAACACTGAAGTAAATGTTGAAATGGATTTCACTCGGACCGAAGAGACCCGCGAGTCTTTTGATCCACAGGCTAACGCAGTTCGAAGCCAACAGGAAATGCTTCAGGAGACCTCTGAAGGTCGAGCTCGTGGAATTCCCGGCGCTACCTCAAATCAGCCACCCGCGGCGCCATCCCTTAGTACGCAGCCGTCGAGCGAGACTGCCTCTTCGACAGATACCGCAAAGAATCGTTCGAGCACGTCGCTGAAGAATTTTGAAGTAAGCCGCGAGGTAAAATCAACGCGGCCGGCGCTCGGCGACATCAAGCGTCTTTCCGTTGCAGTTGTGGTTCGTTCGGTCATGGCTGCCGATGAAAATGGTGCGATGGTTGAAAAGCCGATGTCGGATGATGAGCGGAAGCGGCTCAATGATATTTTGCAGCAAGTCGTCGGGTTCAATGCTGATCGCGGTGACAAAGTTGCATTAATCAGCAGCAGTTTTGCCGTCGAAGCTCCGGTTCTGGAGCGCGGATGGTACGATGCTCCCTGGGTTGAGGATGCGATCAAGCAATTCGCTGTTCTTCTGGTTCTCGGAATCATCGTTCTCGGTGCTTTGCGTCCTTTCCTGACACGACTGATGACAGCATCAGATATTATCGGCTCTGGCGGCGATGAAGCGATTATCGGAGATGGTGAGTCGATTGTGGTCCGCGAAGGCGAAACTCTTGACGATATCAAGGCTCGCCTCAAGCCGAAGAAGTCCAGCATCTCTGCGGACCTCCTTGACACGGCGAATACCTATGACGACAAGATTGCTTTGATCAGAATGATGGTTGGTGACGACTCAGGCCGAGTAACGGCAGTGTTGAAATCGCTGATCCAGTCCGAATCTTAAAATATAGGCGTAAATTCCGATGGCTGAAGAAGATGTCGACGTCCAGAAATCGCCAGATGATGCATATTCTTTATTATCGGGAACCCAGAAGTGTGCCATCATTATGCTTCTTCTCGGTGAAGAAGAGGCATCAGAGATTTTAAAAAATCTTTCGCCGCGAGAGGTTCAGACCCTTGGAAGTTCAATGTACTCGGTGGCTGGCGTTGATCAGCTCACAGTCAACAAGGTGCTTGACGAGTTTCTCGGCATCATCAAGGCGCAGACGAATATCGGGCTTGGGGCGGATACGTATATTCGCCGCGTTCTTCACAAGGCACTCGGGGAAGACAAGGCTGGCAGCATTCTAACCAGGATCACACCGTCATCGAGTACGAAGGGAATCGAAATCCTGCAGTGGATGGATGCGCGTTCAATCGCCGAAATGATTTCGGGTGAACATCCACAGATCATTGCAATCATTATCTCCCATCTTGATTATGCCATTGGGGCGGACGTTTTGATCCAGTTGCCGGAAGATTTGCAACATGATGTTCTTAAGCGCATTGCGACATTGGAGTCTGTGCAACCGGAAGCAATTGCTCAGCTTGAGCGTGTCATGCAGCTTCAGTTCCAAGCAAATACCTCGCTTCGTGCCTCGAAAATCGGCGGCGTGAAGGCGGCTGCAAAGATTATGAACTTTACAAATACGGCTGTTGAGCAACGAATCATGCGGTCACTTGCGAAAGCCGACAAGAATTTGATGACGAACATTCAGGACAATATGTTCATGTTCGAAAACCTAATAGCCGTCGACGATAAGAGCATGAGTATTCTTTTGCGCAATGTTGACCCCAATATTCTAACAATCGCTTTGAAAGGCGCGGATGACAGGCTCAAGGACAAGATTTTTGGTGCGATGTCGGTCCGCGCAGCAGCCTCGATCAAGGACGATATGGAGTCCCGCGGTCCGATGCGCGTGACGGAAGTTCAAGAAGCGCAGAAGCAAGTGATAGCGGTTGCGCGCCGACTTTCTGACGCAGGTACAATGGTGCTTGCAGGACGTGGTGACGATTATGTCTGATGCCGCTGAAAAGCCAACCCCACGCCGGGTGCGCGTTGACGAGGTTTCAAAATATCTCCAAATTGGCGGTGATTTCGTCGAAGAAGAACGCTATGCGCCAAAATCGGGCGGCGGATTTGTTCCTTGGGGGAAAACGAAATTCCGTAATATTGATGATATCAAGGATGAACCGGTAGCGAATTCCTTTGATGAGGACGTTTCTGCCAGTCAGACACATTCTCTCGAAGCAGTTCGTGAGGAGGCGCCAGCGGTCGAGGAAATTGTTGCGGAAACGTTGCTGAGCGAACCTGTTACCGTGGTTCCACCGCCACCCGAAATGGCCCAAGATTCAGCACCCTCGCGAGGTGAAATACTTCAAGAAATTGAAAAAGCGCGGGAGGATGGCCGGGTGACCGGCTATAATCAGGGGTTAGCGGCAGCAAAACAGGAATTTCACGATGCGATCGCAATTCTTAAAAACATTGAGGCCGGTTATCTTCTATCGGTTGAGGAGTCGGCTGTAAAAAATACAGCTATCATTGCCCGCCATGTACGACGTCTTGCACAAGAACTTGCAGGAGACATGCTCGCAGTGATTCCTGACGCTTTTGTCGAGCGAATCCGACTGGCTTCCGAGATGTTCTCGCGAAGCGGTTCCGAGTTCAGTCTCGCGATCAACGCGCGGGATGCACAAGTGCTGATGTCAGCTTTGCGTGGACATGAAGTGTTTAAAGCGGTCAAGATTATCGAGGATCATGATCTGCCGGAAGGCGGGTTTCGCATTGTTTCGAGAGATCTCGAGTTCGAAGATGTCCCCGAATTGGCTGATCTTCCGGAGTAATCATGTTGGATTTGTCTCAAACACTCGACAAGGAACTGAGTTTGCTTCGCGCGGGGCGCACGGTAAATGCAGTTGGGCGGGTGAAGCGCTTCGACGGGCAGATTGTTCATGCAAGCGCCTTTCCTGCAGCAGTGGGCAATGAGTGCCGGATAGCGTGCGGTGACGGGCAGTGGGCCGAAGCGGAAGTTATTGGTTTTCTTGATGATTATACCGTCCTTGTGCTTACGGGCGGAGCAAGCACACTCGTTGCGGGTGCACGGGTTGAAACAGTCCGGCGCGTCGATGTTGTCGATGCGGGGCCAGGTCTTTTGGGTCGGGTTTTCGATGGAGCGGGGAAGGCCCTGGATGCGTTGCCACCGCCCGTTTTGCGTGAGCAGAGAAGCCTCAAGGGCGAGCGTGTTAATCCGTTGCGGAGACGTCCGGTTCGCGAACCGATCGATACCGGAGTTCGGGCGATCAACGCTTTGCTGACTTTGGGTCGTGGACAACGCGTCGGGATCATCGCGGGCAGTGGCGTCGGGAAATCATCACTCCTGTCAGCAATAGCGCGCTTTACAACAGCGGATGTTGTTATTTTAGGGCTAATTGGCGAACGTGGGCGAGAAGTGGCTGGTATTGTTGAGGAATTGTCTGCAGCGCCATCATTCGAACATACGATTATTGTGGCGGTTCCTGCGGATCAGTCTCCCGTTCTTCGTATTCGGGGCGTACATCGGGCCACGGCCTATGCGGAATATTTCAGGGCTCAAGGCAAGAATGTCTTGCTGATGATCGACTCGCTCACCCGTGTCGCCCACGCCCAACGCGAACTTGGACTTGCGCTCGGAGAGCAACCGACAACGAAGGGTTATCCGCCGTCCGTGATCTCGCTGATCGGTGGTCTGCTGGAGCGGGCAGGACTTGATGGTGATACAGGCGGCAGTATCACGGCGATTTATACCGTTCTTGCGGATGGTGACGATACGACAAACGATCCGATCGTGGATACGTCGCGAGCGATCCTCGACGGTCATATCGTTCTATCCCGTAAACAGGCAGAGCAGGGGATTTATCCTGCGATTGATCTCGGTGCCTCGATTAGCCGAACAATGACGGACTGTGTTTCTCCGGGGCAAATGACGCGAATGCGTAAGTTCAGGCGGTATTTGAGCCTTTGGGAGCAAAATCGCGACCTGATGCTGCTTGGAGGCTATCAGGCGGGGCAAGATCCCGAACTTGATATGGCTTTTCAGCTCTATCCAAATCTGGTGAATTTTATCTCCCAGTCCACGCAGGAACGTAGCGGGTTGCTTGAGAGTGAAGCCCGATTGCAGTCGGTGATCGGATGAGTCGCTCAAGGATTATCGGTTTGCTTGCCCTAAAGCGGAAGGTGGCGCTTCAGCAATTTCGCCAGGAGCAGGGACGCCTGACGGAGGAGATCGACCGGCTTGACCAGCGCATTGACCAGGTTGCGACACTGGAGGCTGGATATCATGCGCATCTAACGGAAAAATCTATTACTGTCAGTGAGTTAAGGGGCATAACCGCGTTGACCGCCCGGCTTGGCGAGAGACGGGATATTGATCAGCGGCGGCGCGAGTTACTCAATGTTGAACGTGTCAGATTAGCTCCGATTCTGGTGGGAAAGCGGCGGGAAATCGAGAAACTCGAAGAAGAAGCGAAGCTTGCGGCGCGGGCTGAAGCTGATGAAAAGGCCGAGAGGAGACTGGCTCTGATGCCTGCCCGGCGAAATTAGTTGCATGGCACATTAATTGCTACTTCCAGTTGTTGAACTTATTCGCTATCGATGACGGCGACAGACAGGAAGTTGAGTCCTTGGCAAACGTTATGGCTGTTCAGAATAGTGGTCTTCAGGACCTGATTGATCCGGCTCAGGCTGGTCGCGGGACTGTGCCTGCGTCAGGACTTGCGACGTTTGACCTGCTTGCGCTGACGGGTGCAGCCGGGACAGATGGTCTTGTAACTATCGGAAATTACAAAGAATTATCAAGTCTTACAGCTGCATCGGCGGGCGAGGATGTGAGCGGGGACGATTTTTCTGAAGCGATTGATACGCTCGTTGCGACCGGTCTGCTGCTGAAAGAGGGAGTCGCGGCAAAGCCTTTCATTGCGCCCGCGGGACGGTCATGGGTGTTGTCTGTCACTGTTCCTGAGGTCACATCAGAAGATGCTGATCTGGGCGTGAAAGCCATCTCCAACATGTCCATGTTGGATACCGAATTTCCAGCTCCGGTATCGGAAATGTCCGTTAATTTGACTGGAACGTTTGCGATTGAACTGGAAGTGTTGGAGATGCCGCGAGCGGACATGCAGGCTGTGCCTGCCGCCACAGAAATTCTGATGGTGCCCGAGCCGGTTTCCGATGATTTAGAAGTAACCCAGTCAGCAGGTGGACATTTGCCAGTTGAATTGGAAACGGATCAGGTTACTCCCGTGGTGCTTGTTCAGGGCTTACCAACCGAGGTAGAAATTGCCCCGGACGGCGGTGGATCAACCGAACCCGTTCAGTCGATTACCCTACCTGACCTGAACGACACCGGATCAATCGTGGCCGCCGTCCAAATCTCGCGCGCAGGGGAGGCGAAGGTTGTTACTCCCAATGATCGCCCGGATATTCTGGTCGGCGCGAACGACACCGGATCAATCCCGGCTGCTGTCCAAATGCCGCGCGCAGGTGAGGCTAAAGCCGTTGCTCCCAATGATCGCTCGGATGTTCGGATTGACGGATTGCGCGCACAAACCGAAAACAGTCATGTGCCAGACGCTGACGAGACTTTGGTTGCGCTTCAATCCGGCGATGAGGACGGCCCAGCGGAGAACGAGAAGGCGAACGTCGAAGCGGGAGATGTTCCGGTTGATGACGGCTTTGTCCTGAACCTTTCAGCTGTGACATGCTCGGTGCCAGTCGTCATCGAACAGAAGCAGGACGATCAGGCCGGTTTTGCGGACGCTGATGAAAATCTCACTGATCGCGTTCATGATGGTATGAAATGGAAGACGTCGAAGAGCAGCGAGAAGCCGTTTGCCTCGGCCTCGTCCGGCGGGGGTGCTTCCGATCGTCGAGAGCTTCACGATCAGGTGTCGGACGAAGCCGATCAGCCAGTCTCTGTTTCTGCTGAAGCGGGATTTGAGCGGGGAGGAATTACCCGCAACATGGTGCCCGAACTGCGTAGTGCGCCGCGTTCGACAGAGCCAGACTTGGCGAAGACGCGCTTGCCGGATGGCCAGATTGCGTCGGGTAAATCTGATCGCATCCCTCATATTGCAGAAGACCAAGTTTCCGGCCTGGTGCAATCCTCAAGCCCTTTCATGCAGGAATTGGCAGCCCGCGCAAGAGATCGCAGCGCTGACGTCAAGAAGTCTGGCAGTCGGCAGCTGACGGACGCGTCGTCCGAAATGTCGGCTGGTTCGATAACTGATGGCGATCAGGTTGGCGGCGGTGCAAGTTCCATTGCGCAGGTCATGGCAAAGCATAACCATGAACGGCATCATCACGACCGACGCGAGGAGCGGCAGGCAGCGGCATTTTCGAGCGCGCAGCAAAAGGCAATACGTGCTGATGAAGAGATGCTTAGAGCTGACGTCGAGTCGGCGATTGACCGGCCGGAAGTTACCGTCTCCACTTCACAAAATCGTCAGGCTATGTCGGCGATGATGGCTGCAGACGGCAAAGCAAGTCCAGCCCAGATTTTAGCAGCTGGCGATTCTTCGTCTGCCGATTCTCGAACGGATGTCGAGGATTCGACACGTTTTTCTTTGTCGCCATTAGGGGGGCAAACCTTCTTCGGCGTCCCGCAACAGAGTATGAGCGAGCAGGTTTTGACCGCGCGGCGCTCGACAGGGCAAGACGCTATTGTGGCCGAGATGCGCAATCGGGCGATCGAGCGCCAGGTGCTGACGGCGCTCAAGAATGATAAGACTGAAATCACGATGAGCCTCTTTCCCTCACATTTGGGAGAAGTTGTGATCAAACTCTCGATGGATGGACAAAAGGTTCGCCTGGGTTTCAAGGCCGCCAATCGTGAAGCCAAAGAAGCGCTGATCGAAAGCGAAGCAACGCTCAAGGATGCGCTGGCCAATTCGGGGCTGGTTCTCGCCTCGCTCGATATCTCTGCCGATACAGATGCCCGTTCTTCCCAGCGTGACGCGACCGAACCGACAAAACAATTTGTTCCGGCTCAAGACATGACCGCTGCATTTTCCATCAACCGTCTCGCATAATTCAGGATATAAACCATGGCTAACGCACCCAAGGCTGCTGCACCCAAAGCTGAAGAAGGCGGCGCAGAAAAAAAGAAACTGCCTATTGTCAGGATTCTGGTCTTCCTGCTTGTCGCGATTGCATTGCTTGGTGCGGGCTTCGGCAGTGCGCTGCTTTATGCGAAACTGACAAGCTCAGCGGAAGAGACGCCACTCGCGATTATCATTGAAAAGAAGGGTGATGCCGAAGCCAAGGCTGCCGAGGCCGAGGCCGAGGCCCACGCGCCAAAACCCGGTCAACCCCAGAAGGTAAAAGTTGGCGCACCCGTGCCGGCGGAAGGTGAAAAACCTGCCGATGCGCATGGTGCTCCCGCACCCGATCCTCACGGTGAGGCCCCCGCCGAAGGACATGAAGCCGCGCCGAATACGAAGAATTTTCCGGAAGAGGAGAAGTTCGTGACGTCCTATTATGAGTTTCCAACACCGTTCACGACCAACCTTAAAAACTCACGCAAGTTCATTCAGGTTGGTTTGGGTGTCGCGACCCAATATGATGCGACGGTGATGGCTAATGTGAAGAAGCACGAATTGGCGATTCGGTCCGAGATTCTGGCAATTCTCGCCGAACAGACCGAGCAGGATTTGAGCGGGATCTCCAACCGGAAGCGCATTCAAGACCTATTGCGCGATGGAATTAACAAAGTTTTGATGGAAATGGAACGTTTTGGTGGAATTGAAAACGTTTTCTTTACTACTATGGTGATGCAGTAAAACTTATGTCTGATACTCGCAAACTCAGTAATGATGAAGTTTCTGCTCTACTTGACGGCTTGAACGATGGCGTTCTTGACGTTGGAAGCGGTATTTTACCAGAAAAAGATTACAAAAAATTTGTATTTGGAGCTGATGATACTGGTCTTCTGGGTGATCTCTACACATTACGGCTTATAAATGAGCGTGTTGCACGGCAATTGAGGAATGTTTTACTGCCAATGTTGCGGTTTGCTCCACGGATTTCGGCGTTGGCACCTGATATTCAACGGTTCGAAGATTATCTCGTAAATCTTGATCCCTTTCTCAGTCTCACAGTTGCCCGTGCAGAGACGCTGAAGGGCAGCATTCTCGTTTCCATGCCGGCGCGCCTTGTCAGCATTCTGGTGAACAGTTTCTTTGGTGGTCGCGGCGACAGCCCGATCACGAAGACGAACGAGTTCACGCCGACCGAGGACCGTATGATCCAAATTGTGATCGACGGAACGCTCAAGACACTTGATGATGGCTGGCGAGAGATTTTTCCTGTGTCGTTCGAGTTTTCAAGCAGTGAAATGAACCCGGCATTCCTCTCCTTTGTCGAAGGTTCGGATCAGGTGGTTACCTGCCCTTTCACGATCCAGTTGCCATTTGCTGCCGCTGTGCAGATCGATGTCCTCTATCCTTATGCCATGCTGAAGGCGATTGCGCCGCTGCTGCGAAGCAAGATTCAGCGTGTTGAGGCCGACAGAAATGACAAGTTCTGGTCAGAGCATCTCGAAGAGGCGTTGATGGATATTCAGCTAAGCATTGCGCCACGCATTGCCGAGCCGTCGATGTCACTTGTCGAGTTGCTCAAACTGAGCGTCGGAACGGTCGTCGAGATCCCAGCATTCAACGAAATATCCCTTCATGTCGAGGGGCAACCTATTTTCACCGGCACTATCGGCGAACGGGACGGCAAGATGGCCGTTTCCCTGACCTGATACAACTGACGAGCGGATCTTTCCATGGCAAGTCCAGAAACTGAACAGAGCATCGGCCACGCGGAGAGCGGCATGGCCTCAGTCCAAAATCTCAAGCTGCTTGAGAATATCGAGGTGAAGCTGACGGTTGAAGTCGGGGGAACCAAGATCACGATCCGTGATCTCTTGAAGCTCAACGAGGGTTCGATTGTCGAGCTTGAAAGGCTGGCGGGGGAGCATCTCGATATTCTGGTCAACGGAACATTGCTTGCCAAGGGCGAGATTGTTCTTGTCGGCGAGCGCCTCGGCATCCGGTTCACGGAAATCATTTCGCCCGAGCAAAGATTGCGGAGCATCTGAGTGCAAAGCATTGGCTATATTGCAACACTGTTTGTGTTCTTTGCCTGCCTGATCGGGTTGGCGCTCGTGCTTGGACGATATCGCGACCGGATTACCCAGAAATTTGTGAAGGGTCCGATGGTCATGAAGGGCATGATGCCTCTTGGCGACGGTGCCCGATTGTGCCTGATCGAGTGCGAGGGCGTGACTGTGTTGTGCGGTGTGGGCAAAAATGGCGTGGGTGCGATCCAGATCATCGAGCCAGTAAAAAAGGAATTCTCACTATGATGCGCTTTGCCCGCCCCGGACTCTGCGCTGTTTTTTTAATGCTCCTTGTCGGACCAGCATTCGCTCAACAACCTTCAATGTTCGATCTGCCCGTGCTGAAGCTGGAGGCCAATCCGGCAGGGGGGCAATCCTTGTCGCTCTCGCTCCAGGCGCTGGTTCTGATGTCGGCGCTGACGCTGTTGCCTTCCTTGCTGCTTGTGACGACGAGTTTCACGCGGATCATCATTACACTGTCCATTCTTCGACAAGCTTTGGGTACCCAGCAAACGCCACCCAATCAAGTCCTTGTCGGCCTCGCTCTATTTCTTACGTTTTTTATCATGACGCCTACAATCACTGAGATCAATACGAAGGTGCTCACACCCTACTCTGTCGGCCAGATGGGTTTTGAAGAGGCAGGGACGAAAACTGCTGCAGTTATTAAAGCTTTTATGATGCGACAGACGCGGCAGAGCGACATTGTGATGATCGCAGAACTCAGGGGCGAGCAAGGTTATGAGAATGCAGAGGCGGTTCCATTTACCGTGGCGGTGCCAGCCTTCATGATCAGTGAACTGAGAACAGCTTTTACAATTGGATTTTTGTTGTATTTGCCGTTTCTCGTCATTGATATTGTTGTTGCAAGTATTCTGATGTCGCTAGGTATGATGATGTTATCTCCGATGTTGGTTTCTTTGCCTTTCAAGTTGCTTCTGTTTGTGATCGTTGATGGCTGGGCGATGACGGTTTCATCGCTTGTCGAGAGCTTCTCGCAAAGGATTTGATCAGGTGCAATACGAGCAATTTATGATGATCGGGCGTGAGACGTTGCTCAGCGTTCTGTTTACAATAGGCCCTGTTTTAGGCGCTGCATTGGTTGCGGGATTAGTCATCGGCATTTTTCAGGCGGCAACGTCGATCAATGAGTCGACACTTGCTTTCGTGCCCAAATTAATTGTCGTATTTATTGTTTTGGCGCTTTCCGGGCCCTTTATGATCGTCACATTATCTGGATTTTTTCAGACAATATTCTCTGAGATCGGGAGAGTTAATCAGTGATTGTGCTCGAACAATCCGACCTTTTGAATTTTGTTTCAAATTTTATGCTAATTTCGGTTCGTTTATCCGCAATGTTTCTTATCGCACCTTTCTTTTCTGCAGCGACAATTTCCATACCGATCCGGATTCTTGTAACTGTAAGTATTGCAATCCTGATGATCTCGGTGATAGACACTCCATCGCTTGATCCCTTCTCTGTCCGAGGTATTTTGCTTCTCATTCAGGAGGCATTGATCGGGGCGACGATTGGGTTTGTAATGCAGCTTGCCTTTGCGGCGGTAAGTGTTTCAGGCGAATTGATTTCATCGTCGATGGGACTTGGTTTTGCCGCGATGGTTGATCCACAAACAGGAACACAATCCCCGGTCATCACGCAATTTATGTCTGTCCTAATGCTGTTGGCATTTATGGCTCTCGAAGGACATCATATTCTCTTGAAGCAGCTAGTCGCGAGTTACAAGGTCCTGCCAATTGGAGAAGACTTTGTTAATCCGGCCTTATTTCTTGCAGTCCTTCAGGCAGCAAGCTTGATTTTTTCAGCAGCTTTTTTAATTTCATTGCCGATCGTGGTTGCGCTGTTCCTTGTTAATATTACGATCGGCATGCTGACGCGAGTGGCGCCACAGATGAACATTTTTGCTGTCGGATTTCCGATTACCATTTACGTGGGCCTGATTCTACTCTTGGTAACAATTCCTGGAATATCCAGTGGAATGGCGGGTTTGCTTGACGAGATTGCACGTCGAGTTCGCGACGTCATACAGACTGGCTTGGGAGGGGCATAGTGGCGGAGGACGAAGGCAGTCAGGAAAAAACCGAAGAACCTAGTGAAAAGAAAATCCGCGATGCTCTCGAGGAGGGAAAGGTTCTTACATCAAAAGAATTGATGCTTTCTGTTGTGATGCTAACGGGTTTTTTGCAGATTATGTTTGGGGGGCGCTATTATTTTGAAGAGTTTACTGGGGGCTTTCGTTCGGGGCTGAATATCAAAGACATTGTCTTATACGATGCTCCCCTGCTGTCCGTTGTGGGTGATCGTTTCATGGGAATACTAAAACCGATTATATTATTTTCGGGACCCATTTTGCTCGCCCTAATGGCTTCACAATTTGCTCTTGGTGGGTTGCATTTCATTCCCAAGAATTTCAGTTTGAAATTCGACAAGCTTTCGCCAATGAAAGGGCTTGGCCGGATGTTCAGCATTACAGCCGTTATGGAGCTTGGCAAAGCTATATTGAAGATCGGTGTAGTCGGAATCGTGGGTGTGTTTTATCTATTTTGGAAATTGCCCGATATTCTTGCGTTGTCGGATATGCCGCTCAATCAAGCACTCAGTATGACGGGCACTCTCTTTGTCGAGACGTTTTTTGTGCTTGTTGCCGGGACATTGTTGATTGCAGTTATCGATACTTTTTTTCAGTGGCGTCAGTTTCGCAACCAGTTGATGATGACCAAGCAGGAAGTGCGCGAGGAGCATAAGCAGCAGGATGGTTCGCCGGAAGTGAAGGCGAAAATCAGGCAGATGCAGCGCGAGGCCGCAGAGCGCGGCTCCGTTGCCAATCTTGATCAGGCGCAGGTGGTGATTACAAATCCGTCGCATTTTGCGGTAGCGCTCCGGTATGATTTCGAAGAGGGGACCGCGCCAAAGATTGTTGCAAAGGGCTCCGATGCGATTGCGCGTCAGATCCGCGAGGAGGCGGAGAAGGCCGGGTTGCCGACATTCAGCTATCCGCTTCTGGCGCGTGCCCTGTATTTTACCGGGGAGGTCGGAGGGGAAATTCATACCGAGCTCTATCGGGCGGTTGCTGCGATTTTGTCGTTCGTTTTCCACGCCAATAGCGAGGGTGATGCACCGGTGATCGATGTGCCGAAGGAGTTGCAGTTCGACGCAAACGGACGTTCGCTCGAGAGACGTCGTGTCTGATCAGAAAAAAACTGAACCGGGAGCGGAGTCGGCCCGAAAAATGCAGACATGCTTTGGGTGCCGGTTTTTCGGCATCACGCATGATGTGCGGCAGCCCTATTCCTGCGCGTCGTTCGGCTTCCGGTCGCGGCGTTTGCCATGGCAGGAAGTGTTATCGAGTTCCGGCCAGCCATGCCTCAGGCGTGTGCAGGCTCCCATGCCTAAAGGACCCTCAGGAGGGTAATGATGAGTGAAGCCAAGAAGAAGCCAGCGGAACCGGAGAAGCCGGTCGAAGCGATGAAGATCGAGCCGGTGATGGAGGAGGCGAAGGCGCCGAAATCCGAAATCGACGAGAGTATCCAGATTGCGCTTGCGGCGGCGGGTACGGCTACAGACGCGGCGATGGAGATACAGCGCTTGCGCAAGCAGGTGCACGAGCTTGTTTCCGGTTCGCGCCGGACGGGCACGACGCTGGTGTCGGCGGGCGTGTTCTTTCTGTTTTGTGCGTCGATCGGGCTTGGCATTGCGGTGATGTTCTTCTTTCAGGCGATGAACCGGTTTGATTCGATCACGAATGTGAACCGCGAGGCGCTTGTGGCGTTTGCCGAAGAGGTCAACGCCTTCACCGCTGCGGCGACGCGGGTCGAGGGGGCGGCAACTGCAACCGAGAAGAAAATCACGGCGTTGATGGCGCAGGGTGATGCGTTGAAAGCGGAACTTGACAACGCGATCAAGGGGCAGGATGCGGTGGCGGCGAAGCTTGTGGAGAATACCGCCACGATTGAAAAAATCCCGACGGCAACACAGAAGATCGTCGATGATCTCGTGGGCGTCAACAAATTGGCACTGGCGCAATTGGCTGATGCGCTTAAGGCGCATCAGGCTTCTGTTCTGGCGGCAAATCCCCAGCTTGACATTGCCAAACAACTTGAAGAGATCGTCAAGGGACAATTGGCCATCAAGACGCGTGAGGAAAAAATCGCGGAACGCCAGAAGCCGAAAGTCGTGGCACGGCCCGTCAATCCTGAATCGATGATCAAATTTCCCTGAGCGCAAGCGACAATAAGAGTACGATCACGTATGGATGAAGAAAGCTATATTGGCCGGTTTGCAAAGGTCACAGAGATCGAGAGACTTTCGCTGGCTGACAGATCCGGTTTGATCGTTGGCGATGTCATCTTGCGCCTCGGCGACCGTGATCCGGTGGATGCTATTGGTGAAAGCGATCTGCTGATGAGCCTCGGGAACAAGGAATGGATCACTATTCTCCGGGACAAAGTAATTTTCAAATTGTTGTTCGGTCACGGATTGATGGGTCTGACGCTTGCGGAGACGGAGTTGCTGGATCCGGTGAAGGTCCGGCCAGATGCGCGTTGGAAATCATATTTGTCTGCTGTTCGCCCAGGTGAGTCACTTCTGATCCTGCCCGAGGTACCCGCCGCGCATTGGTGGCCTATTCCCCTGCTTGCATATGGATATTTCCGGCTTTGGCAAATGGCGGGAGCGACGGTATTTCTATACGGGATTGGTGCCGCTATCGGCCTTCTGCCGTTTTGTCTGACCTATGGTATCAGCATCTTCACTTTTGTTGCCGGTGGATCCAGTGCGTTGAAGGATGCCGCGCATAAGGATGGCTATTTGCCTCGCGCGAAAATTGCGCTCGCAAGCCCTGATGATATTCCTGAACTCGAGCTTGTCAGTCGTGCCATGCTGAGAAATCATGCCAAAGAGGAGGAGATGGCACGAGCCAGGCGTCGAGCACAACAGTACTGAGCTTTTCAGAGGACGCTTTGATCAGCGGGATGATTTTCCGTGGAACAAAATGATCGATTCGACGGTTGCCGTATCCATGCCGGTTTTGGCGACGATTTTATCAGATGACATGCCTTCGCGGGCCATCCGAATGGCGGTATCGACGATCTCCGGGTTTTCACGGACATGTCCGGTATCGCGCAGCTGAAACTCGAGTGATTTCACGTCTGCCTGCATCTTGCGGACAGATTCGGAAATTGTCTGGTCCTGATTGATTGCGGCGCGGACAATGCCGATTTCCAACGAGGATATCTGGCTGCTTAATGATTCGATGCGGGATGAAAGATCACGCAATTGGTCGAAAATCAATTTAATGAAATAGGCGGCTGCGCCGGCGAGAGCTATAAGTATAAGACTGGCAAAGCTCAATATAACGACGTGCAAGTCAATAACGGGCATTCATGAACTCCGACTGCCTGCTTAATGATAGCCGAATTTGGCCTTTTTGCGGCGTGTCTGATCATGCGCAGGGAGGCTTCTTACTGCAAGCTCTTTCTCGAGTTGTCCCGTTTGTTGCTGTAATTCAATAATGATCTGCCGCTCATCCTCGGAGGCTGGCAAATTACGGGACAGCGCCTCCAATGCATCGGAAAGCGCCGCAGTAGCTGCCTCAAGCTCGGCAAGATCATCTCCAGGGAGAGCTTCGCTCACACGTTTGAGGGTCGCCTGAACAACCTCGAGATCTTCCTTGAACGGGGATGTCAAATCAGTAGCGTCCCGCTTCCGAGAAGAGTTGCGACTCGATCATTTTGCCCGCCAGCTTGTCAAAATCAACCGGGTAGTCATTGTTCTGGATTGCAAAACGGATTGCCTGAATGCGAGCTTTGTCGATCGGCGGCTTTGCATCAAGAGCAATCAACGCAGGGTTGAGCGAAACAACATTCTTGTTTGAATCCGAACCGTTTGCCACACCCGTTTCCATCGCATTCGCGTCCGCAGAAGTACTCTTCCGCGGAGCAGTTTCGACTAATCTTAGTTTAGGTCCGATACCGTCAATCATTTTGATCACCATTGTCCGAGGTTATAGACGGCTGTTCGCCATCTTTCTTTAGCATAAATTTCCGAATTATTGAAAACGAATTTCAACGATACCCGACGCACCCAATTTCCCTGCAACGCTTGTGCCAGATTTAAGGTTTCGGGCATGAAGAACATCGCCCAGATAGCCATCTTCTTCCGCGATCCCCGCGGCGGAAATGGAGAACCCACCTCCGATTGCGAGGAGTATAATCTTTTCACCTTTGAGTACATCAGGAGCGCGGGCGACATTCCGTTTTGTCAGGATGCTGCCGGCACCAATGGCCGCACTCAGGCGAAGGCCGATCGCTTCTTCGAGCGATTTGATCTGCAAGTCTCCCGGCTGGTTGCCCGTACTTCTTTCCTCAACCATATCGGCGGAAAGGATCGTGCCAGCCGGCAGAGAACTGCGGGCGACAATCATCTTCCATGTTTCCTTGCGCTGGTTGGACGTCGTGACGCCATCTGATGCCATGCCGGGCGGTTGATACCCGTTGAGACGAACGATCTGCTCCCATGCGACCGGGCTTGAGCATTTGATGAGGATGCTCGTGCCGCGCATGCTGCGAGGGGCAAGCGTCGGTGCTCTGTCACAGGCGGAAAGTCGCAGACGGTCGTCAATCGGTCCAATGCTCTCATCTGCAGGAACGGGTTTGCCGGTTGAGACGAGCCATTCGCGAACGACCCGGCGCAAATCATCGGCGCCCCAAAGTGAGTCGTTGGCGTGGGATGCCGGTAGCGGCATTCCAAAGCAAACGCCGAAAGCCAATGCGAGGGGTGTCAAATATTTTTGTTTCATTGGAGCAACGTTGCCAAAGCATTGACCCTGATACCGGTCGTTGCTTTCATGAATCGTGCGGATGAGGCGGTTGGCGAGGCTTGTTCGACGCGCATCAACTGCCAGGCATTCTGGCTGTTTGCCATGAATTCCACGAGGAAATAGTCGCCTGCCTTGACGCCTTGTTCGCTGCCGACGGAAAGCGTTGCCCGATCCGCGCTGATCGATGTGATGACGGCGCGAAGGGGCTGGCAGCCCAGACGGTCTTCGAGGCGTGCTTCAATCGCTGACCAAAGCGGCGCGAGGTTAGTCGGTGCGTCTTCTTCGGAAATATCGATTTCGGTCCCCCAGAGCCGGTTGGCGATCTGGATCTTGCTTTTTTCACGGATGGTTTCGACTGTGCCGCCGGTATAATTATCAATTAATTGCAAGGTGGCGGTGGCAACCAGATCGGTTTTGTTGAGTGCAAGATTATCTGCTCTATCGCGTTCCACGACGAGGCGGCCTGACAGGGTGAAGCCTGCGGCACTTGTTGTATAGCCTTTGAGAAGCGCGGTGTAGCGATCCACTTTCGGTGCGCCGGCACCAGCCGACGTTTTGCCGTAGATATTCCGGTCATCGGTAACGCGCCAGGAGTCGCTTGCTTTCAAATCACCCAGAAAGCGTTCGAGGCTTTCGTACGCCATCCGCTCGTCAACACCGGACAGGCCATGAGCGACCTGCACGCTAATGGGAGCAATCGCGATATCCGCACGTTTACGCGAGGTACATTCGGAATCATCCGTGTCGGCGAGTGCTTCGATGGAAACGAGGTAGCGGGAACCTTCCCGGCGCTCGTCAACGACCTGATAGCCCTTCAACAAGCCTTCGACAGCAATCCCTGTGTCTTCCTTTATTGTTCCGGCACTTGAGAGATAACTTGCACCACGAACAACCATCCGCACCTGGCCGGCGGCGTCATAGAGCGCTTCAGCCAAGGCGGCCTTGCGGGCGGTATCGATGTTATTCCCTGCAATCGAGGCTCTGCCTTCGGCGCGAATAAGCTTTGTGCCGGAGAGGGCAGGGCCAGACGCAACTGAACAGAGAAGCCCGAGACAGCTGGCAAGCAGAAGAAAAGTGGGGCGCAACGATGACATGGGATTTTACCGGTAACGGGGTTGAGGAGTTTCGCGCATCATTGCGACAACATCGGCGGCATCGACTTCAAGGACGGTCTCGTAAATGTCGGCTTTGACGGGGCCGATGCTGACTGTGCGCGCGCTTCGAACGATGCCGGCAACGTTGCCCCGCATTGTATCCGCGATCATCACCGAGTCAGAGACCGATACATAGGCGTTGACGTCGAGGCCATAGATTTTCTCGGCCAGTTCGCGCATTGCAGCGAGCCTTGAGGCGCGGATGGCAGCGAGTTGCTTCTGGATCGCAGTCCGGCCCGGCTGGATCGAGATGGCTGCATAGCCAACGCCGCGGATCGGCGCGGAACTTGCTGACATGTTGACGGCGCTTCCCGACGGCACGCAGGCTGTCAGCAGACACCCGGCCAGAATGGCAGAAATGATTGATCGCACGGCGCATACCTCTCAACTTGAATTGCGTTCGAGAGTGTTCAAGCAAGAGCCATGCCGACTTTTCGTATTTCCTTATTTATAGCCAATGGCACGCATGTTGCTTTGATGGGTAGGCAACGGATGAAGTGTCGGTTGTCCGGCTCCGAAAGGTGCCAGAAACCAAGAAAACCGACGTAATTCCGACAAGTGGAGTAAATCAGTGACTGATGCGGTGTCGATAAAACAACAGAACGGCTTCGGACCCTTTATCCGGGCTTTAATTCTGCCTATCGCGCTGGTTGCATTCATCCTGATGATGATTGTTCCAATCCCAACGATCCTTCTCGATATCTTTTTCACGGCGAATATCCTGATTGCGCTCTCCATTCTGATGGTCAGCGTGAACATGCGCCGGGCGCTCGACTTCTCGTCCTTTCCGACTGTTTTGCTGTTTGCAACCATTTTGCGATTGTCGCTTAACGTTGCGTCGACCCGTGTGGTTCTGCAACATGGCCATGAGGGTGCGCATGCAGCCGGTGCGGTTATTGAGTCATTTGGCGAGTTCGTTATCGGCGGCAATTTCGTTATCGGCATGCTGGTGTTCCTGATCCTGATGATCATCAACATGATCGTGATCGTGAAGGGTACGGGGCGTGTGTCGGAAGTCACGGCGCGCTTTACGCTCGATGCCATGCCCGGCAAGCAGATGGCAATCGATGCCGATTTGAATGCCGGCGTTCTGACGCACGAGCAGGCCCGCAAACGCCGCGAAGACGTCTCCCGCGAGTCCGACTTTTACGGCTCGATGGATGGTGCGACGAAATTTGTGAAGGGTGATGCCATCGCAGGCATTCTTATTCTGGCTGTTAACGTGATTGGCGGTTTGGTCATCGGTGTGATGCAGCATGGTTTGGCGCTTTCGGATGCCGCAGCGATCTATATCACCCTTGCGATCGGCGACGGTCTTGTCGCGCAAATTCCATCATTGCTGTTGTCAATTGCAACCGCAATCATCGTGACCCGCGAGTCGGGTGGCAATGATCTGGCCGAATTGCTGGTCAAGCAGGTCGGTATGCGCAAGGCTTGGTGGCCGGTTGCGGGCATTCTCGGCCTGATCGGTATCATGCCCGGCATGCCAAATCTCTTGTTCCTCACCGCAGCGGCAGGATCGGCGGCAGTTGCCTATTATGCGGCGCGTGAAAAGGATGAGGATTCCGAGGAGAAAATCTCCTCAGGCGCGCAGTTTGAAAATGCGGCGGCGGCTGACGAGAGTGAAGATCTGGTTACAATCGAGGATGTTGCCTCGTCACCTCCCTTGCTGCTGGAAGTCGGCTATGGCCTGATTCCGCTGATCGAGGATGACAAGAAGGGTGCATTGGTTTCCCGGATTACCGGCATTCGCAAGCAGGTATCGCGTGACCTCGGATTCATCATTCCGACGGTGCGGATCCGTGACAATCTGGCCCTGATGCCTTCCGCTTACCGGATTACGGTTGCAGGCGTGATTGTGGCTGAAGACCAGGTGATCAACGGCAAGTTGCTCGCGATCCAGAATAATAACGGAAATATTGTGCTGCCGGGCCAGGCCGTCAAGGATCCGACATTCGGACTTGATGCCGTATGGATCGATCCTGCCGACAAGACGCGTGCGATGGCTGCGGATTACACCGTGGTTGATCCGAGCACGGTTGTTGCGACCCATTTGCATCAGCTGCTCATGCAGCACGCGGCGGATCTGCTCGGGCAGGATGATGTGCAGGCACTTGTTGATCATGCGGCGAAAACCGCGCCAGCGCTGGTTTCTGGTGTCGTGCCAAAGATTGTTTCGTTGTCGCTGCTGACGCAGGTGCTGAAGGCGCTCACTGCCGACCAGATTCCCGTGTCGGATATGCGCCGCATTCTCGAGTCGCTTGCGAGCTCGAAGGGGCGCGAGCCTGAAGATTTGATCGAAGCGGCGCGTATCGCGCTTGGACCGATCCTGATCCAGCGCGTTTCGGCACCAAAGGACGAGCTCTCCGTGGTGACGATTGATGCGGGTCTCGAACAGTTGATGATCCAGAATGCCCGCCAGAGTGGCCGGGACAGTGCGCCGATCGAGCCGGGCCTCGCCCGGAAATTGATGGAAGCTTTCGAGGAGCAAAACCAGAGCCTCGGCAAGTTGGGCAAGACACTGGTGCTGATCACGTCACCTGCGCTGCGCCGCGATCTTTCGGCGCTGGTGCGGCAGGTGGCTCCGGACGGGCTTGTCCTGTCCTTCAAGGAATTGCCCGAAAACAAGCGGGTTAACGTAATCGCCGTCATTGGCGCGGCGGCTTAAGGAGAACGAACCATGATGCAGCGCACGAAAATCATTGCTGAAGATAGCCGCGAGGCGATGGCGAGGATCATGCGGGAATGTGGCGATGACGCCGTCATTCTGTCAACGCGGAAGGTCGCCGGTGGTATCGAGATCATTGCGGGGCATCCTGCCAAGATCAAGCCGATGGATTATGATGTTGGTGAAGAGTCTGTTTCGGTGTCGGTTTCGTCAAATGCGGCGTTGAATGACCGGAAATCCGCTTTCGCCGAGCTTTTGAAAGAAAGCGCACGGGCACCGGAATTCAAGCGCCAGTCGGTACCGGAATTCGCCGCTGCTCCTGCACCAAAGCAGGCAGGCAAGGAACAGCTCAGGATTGATGCCCTTGAGCAGCAGGTGCGCGAGATCAAGGCGATGCTCGGCTCGGAACTGATGCTTGGCGGGTTGAAGCAGGCGGGCGCGTCACCGGCACTGATTTCGGTGTTTCTGGCGCAGGCCGATGCGGTTTCATGCACTGATCCTGATCGTCGTTTTGCGGCGTTCCTCGCGGGTCGCATTCTGCACAAGAATGCTCCGTCGTTGACGGACGGGCCGCGTGTGGTTGTTACCCTCGGGCCTTCGGGATCGGGCAAGACGACATTTCTCGCGCAGCTTGCGGCACGCGCAAAAATGGCATCACCGGACGAGAAGATCACCTTCGTCAATGCGGATTCGAGCAAGATGGGCGCAGCGGAGCAGCTGCGCGCTTATGGACGGATTCTTGACGTGCCGGTGATCGACATCGAACAGGCGACCGAGCTTGCGCAGCTTTCGAAAAACTCCGGGCGGCGGATGTCACTGTTTATCGACATGCCGAGTTCGCTTGTCGAGTGCAGCGCGTTGATGACGGTGCTGGAAGAGAATGCAGCCAATCTACCGCCAATCTTGCGGTATGGCGCAATTGCCTCGAATCTCTCGGTCGAGACGATCGAGCGGATGATGGACCGGTATCCGAGACTGGATGCGCTCGCGCTGACGAAACTTGACGAAGCGCCGGTATCCTTGATGACGCTGAGCCTCCTGAGTCTGCGTGGCCCGGGAATTGCTTATCTCGCATCGACGGCACATCTCGTGAAGGGCTTGATCGAACCGGATCTGGCCATGCTCGAAGATGTGATTCACAGCAGCCTTATCGGCAGCGGTTCTGAACCTTTGAATTGACGGTAGACATTATGAAACGTCCACAGGCTATCGCGATCACGAGCGGCAAGGGAGGGGTCGGTAAAACGAACCTCTCGGTGAATCTTGCGCTTGCTCTACAGCGGAGCACCAAGAATGTTGCTGTCTTTGATGCGGATCTGGCACTTGCCAACGCGCATCTTGTTTTGGGGTGCCGTGCCAGCCGCACGATTGTCGACGCTATATCTGGGCGTTGCGCGGTGCAGGATGTGCTGGTGTCCGGCCCGTCCGGCCTGAAGCTGATTGCGGGCGGAAGCGGACTTGCCGAACTGATGAGTCTTTCAGACGACAAACGTCAATCGATCATTAGCTCGATCAGCAGCATCGCACCTCAGATCGACTATCTGATCGTCGATACGGCGGCGGGTGTCGAGGACAATGTTATTGATTTTGTCGCAGCCTGCGATCGCGTGATCGTTGTGGTTGTCGGGGAGCCGACGGCATTTGTGGACGCCTATGCGAGCATAAAGGTTCTGCATCAGGAAACAGGGCGCACGCAGTTCGACATTGTTGTGAACCGGGCGACGAATGACACGCAGGGCATTCAGATTTTTCAACGCTTTCAGGCAATTGTGAGCAAGTTTCTACCCGTGGCGCTGCATCATATCGGCAGTATTCCGAATGATGAGCGGCTTGGACGAGCGGTGAGCAAATGCGAGCCGGTTATTGACAGTTTTCCCGAAGCACCGGCCTCAAAGGCAATCCTTTCGATTGCACAAGTCGTTCTGGCAAGTCCACCGCCTGTTGTGGACGAAGGCGCTGTCGGGTTTTTCCGTCCTTTTTATGATCGGGACGTTGTAGCAGCGGAAGCCATGTCATGACACTGATTTCTTATACCCGATACGAAATCGGCGAGAGCGAAATCAACCTGCGGGTGCAAAAGCACATTCCGCTTGCCCGAAAGATAGCGTGGCAAATGCATGGTCGTGTTCGCGATCTGCTTGATATTGAAGATCTTATCCAGATCGGCATGATGGCTTTGGTTGAAGCGGCGCAACGATTTCAGGACACGGGCGAAGCAACTTTTGGCACATATGCCGCAATTCGGGTAAAGGGTGCTCTCATTGATTATTTGCGTGCCAGTTTTACATTGTCGCGTACAGCTGTTCAACGAAGAGACCGAATTGTAGCAGCTGAAAAGTCTCTCAGAAATGAGGGGAATATCTCGAATGATCCCGCGTTACTCGCAGCAAAAATTGGCATCACTGTTGATGAACTGCATGTTTGGCAGAACCAAGTTGTTCAATCGGCCAAGAAATCACTCGATGAAATTTATGATGATCATTCGAGTTGGTTTACAGATGCGGGGCCGACACCGGAAGATGCATTACTAAAGACAGAGCTCCGGCAAAGGCTTGCCGACAATTTGAAGCGTCTTGAAAAGCGGGAAGCTCTTGTTTTGCAACTTTACTATGTCGAGGAATTAAACCTTGAGGAGATCAGTGAAATACTTTCTCTCACAGTGGGGCGTGTTTCCCAAATCAAGAAGGCTGCAATCGGTCAGATCCGCGAGTGGATGAAGGACGAATGATCTTCAGCCAGATGCGATCTGTGTGTTCTGGTGCCCGAGATGTGAGTCCAGTTTTCCGATTTTGACGGCATATTTGATTTCGGCAAGAATTTGCTCGATAATTTCACGTGTAGCGATACCGAGGACGATTTCCTGATCGCCTTTTTTGGTCAGAGGAAGAAAACGACCCTCCCAGAACAGAGAGATGATGGTCATTCCCTCCTGATGTTGAACGATTTCGTGCATATCCCGCCAACGCGCGACAATATGGGTTTCCGTGACGTTGCCGCTCACCGGATCGACCCTTTGATCCACATAAGAGTACTCGGCAGGGTTGCAGTAATAACGCCAATACTCATCGATCAGCATAATCAGTTGATCGCGCGTATCTGTCAGCGAGCGCGGAACGGCTACTATTTTCCGGCCTTTTGCACTGAAACCTGAAAGCATTTTTGGATTGAGCATCAGCAGACGGCTTCCGATTGAGAGGATCACTGTGCGGGACTTTAGATTGCGATGTTGAAACAGACAAATTGAAAATGTCTCCAAACGTGTATTTTGAAGTATTTTTTCAGGAAAATAACGAAATTTTTCTGATTCAAGATCATTTTCTCATAAATTATCGTTCGAAAATTATCTCTTTTTCTATCCAAAAATTGGTGAACTCTGGCATGAGCCTTGCAAATACCTCGATGTAAATTTTTGAAAGGCGCTTCACTCCATGTTGAGAACATCATTGACCGGTCTTCAGGCTTCTTCAAAGAATTTGAGCGTAATCTCAAACAATCTTGCGAATGCGAGCACAACCGGCTTCAAAAGATCCGAGGCGCGTTTTGCCGATATTATCAACGAAGAAGCAGGGACCCGCCCGGGCGCCGTTTTTGGGAAGGGTGTTTCGACAGTATCCATCGAGCGCACAACGGCTCAAGGTTCAATGATGGGCACAAGCAGCAGTCTTGATTTTGCTGTTGATGGTGCGGGCTATTTCATATTCGGTGATGCTCCTGATGGAGAGACAACCGATACAACAACCTATTCCCGTGCCGGGCGCCTCTCGATGGACAGAAGTGGCAACCTGGTTGATGATTCAGGCGCTGCCCTTTTAGGGAGCAAGGCGGTTAATGGCAATCTTCAGGCTGCCAATTTGTCGCCCATCAATCTTGTTGATGCTGTTGGCGGCAAGCCCGAAACGATCGGGACAGTCACGATTTCTTCAAAAGGACTTCTGACTGTTACCACAACTGCCGGGGCCAATATTCCTGTCTCCTATGTTGCTCTGGGACGATTTGCGAGCGATTCCGGATTGAAGCAAGTTGGCTCGAACAAGCTTATGGCCACCGATCAATCCGGTGAGGTCACGATTGGCGGTTCGGGTATCGATGGACTTGGCAGCATTAAACAGGGGACGATCGAGAAATCCAATGTCGATCTGACGAGTGAACTCATGCAGATGATCCAGTCGCAGCAAGCCTATAATGGCAATTCGCGCGCTTTGCAGACGGGATCAGAGATGATGCGTTCGATCACGGAATTGATCTCCTGACGAATTCGGGAGTGAAAGTTTGCAATCAAGATTAAAGTTTTGAAGGATGTGGCCGTTATTGACCTAGAATAGCGATTTTGTGCGATCAGAAACGCTACCGATCATGTTATGTTCTTCCGCTGCGTGGGTGCAGACGGAAAATGAGGACGGCTGTCTACTTTTACTAGAAATATTTTGGAAACTCGTTTAATGGTTGTACCCAGCGCACCAAGACATCCCGTCTTTGACTACGCGCCAGGATCGCCATGGCCTTATCGACCGCAGGTATTGCACGCCAGCCTGTATCGAGTTTGTTACCCCCGCTCATTGTCGCGGCACGCGCATCAATGGGCCAGGATGATTACGAAACCGTTCGCCCCGTATTGCCAGTATCTGAAGTCCAGATGGACGAAGCTACTTTTATGCAATTTGACCCTTTGGAGGTTCAGAGTGCTGGCAACCGACGCCGGCAGCCGGGTGCGCTTTCCTTCTTCAGTGACAAGCCAGATATTGCTGGAGCTGAACAACCTAGCCGGATTTTTGCACCGCGCGCCGCGTCTTCTGATGCCGTTCCGGCTCTTAGCTGGCTTGAAGCACGTTTTTCATTCGATCCGCTCTACGTCCAGAACAAAGCAGCGGCACTTTACGCTCTCATTTCAAGGATTCCAACGAGCCTTGCCGAGCGTAGATTGGCTTACGATATTTTCGCCTGATAATCGGGTGGCTCATGACTGAAAAAGAGTTTCTTGACGCGATCAATGATCTCCTCAAGCAATATGGCGGGTTCACATTGGAAGGTCCGGATTGGGCCGGTGACGTGATTTTACGCCGACAACTTGATGGTGAAGCGAAGCGAAAAAAGGGTGCGACTCATTTCGCTGCGGCGCTTCGACAGATTATGGGAAAAGACCTCAAAAATGCGCCGACCGGCGAGGGTTGGCTCTAGATTGTTTCGTTCCATGTCTGCATTTTTAACGTGGTAATCTCGACTGGCTGGCGTAGTTTGCGCCTGCCAAGGGGCGTTTTTCTCAACCGTCGCTTATTTAATATTCCCCACTAAAACTTGGCACGACACTTGCTGTTACTCGTTGCGGACAGAATGGTCCCGAAGCAGACGAGGCAGTTATGGGTGTCATTGATCAATTCCTGAACGGAAGCGCCACAGCGTTATCGCTGCGGCAGAAGCGTCTGGAAATTCTGGGATCAAATATTGCCAATGCCGCAACGCCAAATTTCAAGGCACGCGATATCGATTTTGCTTCCGCTTACAAGAACGCGACGAGTGGTGGCGATCTTGTGACAACGGCAAGCAACCACATCGGCTTTGCCGGGCAAGGACTCGAGCCATCTTCGCTTTATCGGGTTCCGGCGTCGCCGTCGCTCGATGGGAATACAGTCGAATTGCACATTGAGCAGGTCCAGTTTGCCGAGAATGCAACTCGTTATGAAGCAACACTGCAATTTTTGAATGGCAGAATCCGAACACTCCGTAGTGCGTTGAGGGGCGAATAATGAGCAGCATGAATATTTTTGATATTTCGGGGCGTGCCATGGCCGCACAGAATATCCGCCTCAATACGATTGCGAGCAATCTGGCGAATGTGAATGCGTTAGCTGGCTCAAAAGAAGAAGTTTATAAGCCGATGCTTCCAGTTTTCGAGACTAAAACACCAATGGGTCAACCACTCTCGGGTATTTCGACGGTGGATGTTGTTGATATTGTGCGATCCACAGCCGAACCTGAGAAGCGCTATGCCCCGGGGCATCCTCTGGCAGACGCTGAAGGTTTTGTGTTTGCACCAGCGATCGATCGGGATCAGGAGATGATCGACATGATCGAAACGTCACGGCAATACCAGAACAATATCGAGGTGCTGACAACTGCCAAATCCCTGCTGCTCAAGACAATCAGCGTCGGCAAGTAATCGAGATTTAAACTTAATTTTTTGAAGGAGTCTTCTCTATGTCCGAAGTCAGCGCATCCGCCCAGCAATCGCTCGACGCCTTGCTTTCAAAGTTAGGTGCCAAAAAGCTCAGTGACGTGCAAGCGGCGACCAACAAATCAAAAGACTCGCTTGGGCAGGAGGATTTTCTGAAGCTTATGACCACACAATTGGCCAATCAGGATCCTTTTGCACCGCAGGATAATACGCAAATGATCGCTCAAATGGCGCAGTTTTCGACTGTAACTGGTATCCAGCAGATGAATCAGACAATGACGGGAGTTGCGAGCGAGATTTCGCAGAACCGGATCGCAACGGCAGCGAGCTTCGTTGGCAAGACTGTTCTTGTTCCGGGTAATATGGCCTTGGCAGATTCAGCAGGCGGCATCAGCGGTGCGGTCGATCTTCCCGTTTCAACCGGCAATTTGACACTCCAGATTTCTACCGAGCAGGGCCAATTGGTAAAGACAATCGATCTTGGCTCAAATCCGGCAGGACTTGTTGGCTTCTCGTGGGATGGCAAGGATGACAGCGGCACTGCTGTCGGCAATTCGCGCTACACGGTCAAGGCGACGATGATGAATGCAGGCAAATCACAAGCAGTTGGCACGGATGTTTATGGTCCGATTACAGAAGCATCGATCCCGACCGCCACCGAAGACATGCTGTTTACAGTAGCCGGTATTGGCAAAGTCAACATGGCGACGATCAAGAGCATCAAGTACTGATTTTTCGATTTCAACCGAGCCAGAGATAACGCAAGAGAGAACATCCAATGTCATTTTATACCTCACTCACAGGTCTTAACGGCGCTCAAGCCGACATTTCAACAACGTCGAACAACGTTGCGAACGTTGGAACAACCGGGTTCAAGCGCTCCCGAGCCGAATTCGGGGATATTTTTGCTACATCTCCTTTGCAGAATGCGTCGAGCGCGATTGGTTCGGGTACTATTCTCAAATCGATCAAGCAGCAGTTTACGCAGGGCAATATCCAGTCTTCGCTGAACGCACTCGATCTGGCGATTACCGGGCAGGGCTTTTTTGCGATGAAGCCGAGCCTGACCTCAAGCCAGACGGTATATACAAGAAACGGGTCGTTCAGCGTGAATAATGACCGATATGTGGTGGACAGTAAGGGCCAGTACCTGCAGGTTTTCCCGGTCAACGATGACGGGTCGGTGACATCGACGAGTGCAGACAGTGCGAAAAATCTCCAGTTGCCGGTGAATTCGGGGTTGCCCGCAGCAACTGAAAAGATCGAACTTGGGTTGAACCTACCGGCCGACGCGGAGATCATTCCACAGAACGCTCGCTATTCAGAGAGCAACCCATATATTTTCAATCGCGACGATCCAGACACATTTAACAAGTCGACTTCGATTACGATTTATGACTCGCTTGGCAATCCGACAATTGCAACGATCTATTATGTCAAAACCAGCAACGCGACCGAGACAACACCATCCAATAAATGGCAGACCTATGTGTATGTGGGTGCAAATGAGCTTGATCCAGCGCTGATCGCAGCAAAAGACGAACAAGGCCAAACACTTTACATCAACAAGTTCGGACAGACGACATCTGATCCCCAATCACTCGACCCTACTTTTGTGCCGGGTGCCCCACATCCACTCTATAAGTTGGATGAACAAAGTGTCAGTTCGCCGTCCTCCCCGGCAAGAGTAACAGGCGTAAACATCCGGACCGGTGGCTTCGATTTCGGAGAAACGGATAGCACCGAAGTCATAATCACGAACGACCCAGATGAGTGGGGTGACACCCGTGAAGGAGGCTTTACTGATGCGGGAGCCAAGTATTGGGGCGAAAATATGTTCACGATTTCCGATGGAAATTCTGAGCCAGTCAGCATCAGCATTAAAAGCGGCAAGTATACGGGTACTTCTTTGGCAGTTGAACTGACACGAGCGGTGAACGAAGCATTTGGCGACGATCGTTACGTTAAGATCACAGATACATATATCAATAAAGCGGGCTCGGTCGTGCCTGGTAATGATATCATCAAGATTGATTTGATTTCACTTGACGAACAGGGAAATGATCAAGGGTTATCGAGCCCAATCGAGATAGATTTGCTGGGCACGGATGGATCTCAGGGTACGCCGCTTGATGGGACGGCCTCTGGATTAGCGGCCCCCGAACGTGACCTT
>Ga0209358_10000332_pt1 | contig 41685 bp, 53 predicted proteins | sample LauGreFa1BDMLBSN_2_FD_187574 | JGI IMG/M metagenome (GOLD analysis project Ga0209358, IMG submission 187574) | Freshwater lake microbial communities from Lake Michigan, USA - Fa13.BD.MLB.SN (SPAdes) (version 2) | ecosystem: Environmental > Aquatic > Freshwater > Lake | place: Lake Michigan, USA... | reverse complement strand
CATGAGCATTAAAATTTCCAACCTCCCAGCAGCCGTTGCTGTAAACAATGAGGATCTTGTTCCGATTGTCCAGAATGGTACTACCAAGAAAGCAACAGCAGTACTGATTCGTCCTGTATATGGAACTGCGGCTGGCACAACCTGCGAAGGTAATGATCCTCGCTTGATTGACCCCCGCACGCCAATCGGAACTGCTAGTGGCGACTTGACCGGCGAATATCCCGGGCCTGCACTTGCGACGACTGGCGTTGTTGCGTTGACCTATGGTGGAGCTGGTCAGGTTGGTCAGTTCACGGTAGACGCCAAGGGGCGCATCACATCTGCTGCTGCTGTGGCTATTACACCTGAAGCCATCGGGGCGCTGTCACTTTCTTCACTCGGATCAAATGTCTCGACGTTCTTGGCTACACCATCGAGCGCGAACTTGGCTGCTGCGCTTACGGATGAGACTGGAAGTGGCGCTGCTGTGTTTGCAACTGAGCCTACGATTGCGACACCAACAATCAACGGCTACATTGAAGGAAACACGGACATCGGCGTTGTAGGTGCATCTGCTACGCTCAGTATTGCCAGCAGCACCGTGCTTACTGCTACGCTTACAAGCGGCACAGCAACGACCTTTACGATGCCCGCGGTGGCAGCAGGAAAGGCGTTTACATTGTATCTCAAGCAGCCTGCTTCTGGAGGAGTTGGTTCTGCCGTGTTCACCGGCGTTAAATGGCAAAATGGTGGTGTGCCTGTTGTTACCGAGCTTAACGGTGTTCTTGATATCTTTCCGTTCATATCTGATGGAGTTAACTGGTACGGATCTTCGCTGCAAAACTTTGCTTACTAATTATGGCTGACATCAAAATCTCACAACTTCCAGTAGCCAGTGTCGTTAACGACAACGACATTGCCGTTATTAACCAAGGAGGTGACACTAAGACTGCTGCGAAGAGCTTGATCGTTGCGGGACTAGCGACGACTGACCAGATCTCAGCATTTGCCACGACCTCGCAGGTTGAGTCGATTGCTTCTGCGCAGATTGCCGCGATCACTCCTGCCAGCATTGGTGCGTTTGCTACCAGCGCAATCATCGCTATCGAGAACGGTGGCACCGGCGCTACGGACGCCCCTAGCGCACTAGCTGCTTTAGGCGGGATTACTTCCGCGCAGGTTCCTGCGTTTGATACGGCACAGTTATCTGCTTATGTGCAAAAGGCTGGCTCTACGATGGACGGTCGCCTTATCATGGCGGCAACCACAGCGCAAGCTAAAGCTAACATTGGGGGCGCTCTTACTGGAGTTGCGGCGCCAGCATCTTCCATTGCTGGAGATGTTTGGATCAGCAACCAAAGCAAATTGACGTTTTCGCCATCCACGGGCACGGCGGTTACGCTCGCTGGACTTTCTCAACAAAACACGTTTAACCAACAGCAAACCATTGGCTCTGCTACTGCGGCAACTAGCCTTATTGTCAGCAACACAAGCACAGGCCGCGCCGCTACGTTTGCTGCTGCATCTACGGCTCCAGCCGTTGCTATCACTCAGACTGGCGCAGGTGAAGCCTTCCGTGTTGAAGATGAAACCAGCCCGGATGCAACTTCGTTTGTAATTTCGTCTGCTGGCCGTGTTGGGATTGGCGTTACTCCAGATGCAGTGACTGCTCTGGCTGTAGATTCTGGTGGCATTAAGTTTTCAGATGGATCTATTCAGACTACTGCCGTTGGATCGTTTAGCACTGCACAGCTTTCTGGATACGCAACAACGACCGACATCCAAGGCATCGCGTTCACCTCGCAGTTGAGTGGCTTTGCAACTACGGACCAGATCTCTGGATTCACCACAAGCTCGCAAGTAGAGGCAATCTCAGCTTCGCAAATCTCGCTGATTACGCCAGAATCAATCGGGGCTTTCGCAACCAGCGACGTTATTCAGATCAGCCAAGGTGGAACAGGAGAAGTTACATCGACTGCTGCACTTGCTGCTCTTGGTGGTATATCGGGTAATGAATCAGTTTCAGGTGATTTGTCTGGAACTGTACTTTCGTCAAATGTTGTTGCGCTTGCTGGCAATCCTCTTTTGTTTCCACAATTTCCAAGCAGTGGGCAAATTCTGCAATGGAATGGCACTGTATGGGAGCCTACAAACAATCCCGGTGGCACAGTTACTTCGATTACAGTTGGCCCTGAATTGACTGTTGACGGTGTTCCCGGCGGCACGCTTTCACAGTCTGGCACAATTGCTCTTGCTGGCACAGGTTTCCCTGCCGGATCCTATGGTTCTTCCACGCAAGTAGCTGCAATCACCTTTAACGGGTTTGGCCAGATCACATCGGCATCGAACGAAGCAATCACACCTGCTGGTATCGGCGCACTGTCCACGGACGCTGCTTCCGGGTTTGCTACGACATCTGACATTCAGGGGATTGCATTCACCTCTCAGTTGTCAGCCTTTGCGACAACCGATCAGTTGTCTGGCTATGCTACGACCACTGACATCCAAGGGATTGCTGTTACTTCCCAGTTGGCATCATTCACCAATAGCGCACAAGTAGAAGCGTTGGCTTCCGCTCAAATCGCTGCTATTACGCCCGGATCGATTGGCGCTTTTGCTACTAGCGACGTTATTGCTATCACTAATGGCGGCACAGGATCGACCAGCGCAGTAGCGGCTCTTACGGCTCTTGGCGCGTTAAGCGCAACCGCAGCAGCAGGTGGTGACTTGTCGGGGAACTACCCTGATCCAACGGTGGCGAAGATCCAAGGTCAAGCGGTATCGTCTGCTGCTCCTGGCACAGGTCAAGTGTTAACTTGGAACGGAACAACGTGGATCGCTACGGCTCCAGCAGCAGGTGGATCTGGCGGCGGCGGGGTGTTGTTCTACTTCAATTATGGCACAAACCCAGATGCGCCTGCACCTGTTGGCGCAAAAGAACTGGGCCGTACCGCTGAAGTTACGTTGTCTTCTGTAACCACTGGGACACTCACAAGTGGCGTGTGGACGGATGTTGCCGGGTTTGTTTCGGACACGCTCGATCCTAACCTTGAGTTCCTGCCCGCTGGTATCTTCGACTTCAACGTCTGGTGCGCTGGGACTGCAAATGTTAACGCTCCTACGGTACTGCGCGTTCAGGTTAACAAGTGGGACGGAACAACCTCAACGAACATCGCGACCTCTGGCAATGCAGTTGTGTCCAACAATGGCACGCCGATCCAGACGGCCATCTCGCTTGTTATCCCGCAGACGGACATCACGCCCGCCGACAGGTTGTACATCGTCATTCAGGTGCAGGCATCTGCTGCTGGGCACACTGTAACGGTTGACTTTGGTGATAGCGCCCCCAGCCATGTTCATACAACAATCCCATCAGTTGGCGGCACGGGCGTGCTTAAGCTCATCAACGGTGTTCCGCAGAATCCGGCCTCGTTCATCATCGACGCTGATATCGCTACTGACGCTGCTATTGCACTCAGCAAGGTGCAGATGTCGCAGATTAGCGTTCTTACAGAGAACGGCTTGACTGGCGGAGGCGATCTTTCGACCAGCAGAATCTTGTCGCTTACGACAACCGGCGTATCTGCGCTGTCATACGGTTCCTCGACTCAGGTAGCCGCGCTTACGGTTGACGCTTACGGGCGTATCACGGCAGCTAGTGACGTAGCCATCAGCGCGTCTGGCATCGGCGCACAGCCAGCACTAACGAGCGCAGCACCTGCTGCAATCGAGCAGGGTGGCACTGGAGCGACCACAGCGGTGGCAGCGTTGAGTAACCTTGGTGGTATAAGTTCGAGTGCACTAGAAGGCTATGCAACGACTGGCCAAATAAGCGGGTTTGCTACGACAAGCCAATTGTCTGCTTACCAGCCTGCGCTTACGAGTGCAGCTCCAGCAGCTATTGAGCAGGGCGGAACAGGCGCTACGGACGCTGTATCTGCATTGGCTAATCTCGGTGGCATCACGACTGACGCACTGTCCGGCTACGCCTCCACGAGCCAATTGGCGGGCTTGCAGCCTGCATTGACTACGGCAGCACCACTCGGCATCGAACTGGGTGGCACAGGGGCAACTACGGCGATTGCAGCACTAGCCAACCTTGGTTCGTTGCACTTTGCTGGTGGCTGGTCGCAAACGAGTGTTGTGACTGGCACAATGAACGCTACTGTCACGCCAAACACGTTTACGATTACTGCCACCGGGCAACTATCAGTAGACGCAGGCAATCCAATTGCTGGTGACATTGTTATATTTACCTCACAACCAACAGCCACTCAACATAATGGCCGAGATAACGGACCTTGGGTTGTGGTGGACCCCGGTGGAGTTGGAGTACAGGCTACGTTTGTGCGTCCAGACTGGTTCTCTGGAACGGTTAAGACTGGAATACTGGTTACCAACCAGTTTGGAAGCACTCGCACTGGTGTTACATATGCCATCCAAGGACCAAACGCACCCACAAGTGGCGACTTTATCTCTGTAGGTACAGACATATTGAATGTTTATACGGCGTACCAACGTGTTGGAAACGCTGGAACCGCATCAAACACATTCAGTTCAAGACAAACATTTTCTGCATCTTCAAGTAGTACTACTGTTAACCCAATTACATTTAGTACATCATCGCCTGTTTTGCTGTCCACGCGCCAACTTGGTGCGATCGAGTGGGATAACCAGCAGCTTTACATTACAGCGTCTTCGCAGTTTGCTGCCCTTAATCGCAATGCAATTGCTACGGCTACGGTACTGATCAACACGCAGACTGGCACAAGCTACACGCCTGCTCTAACTGATGCCGGTAAATTGATCACCGCAAACAACGCTGCTGCGATCTCGCTAACGATCCCAACGGATGCAACGGTAGACTTCCCTGTTGGCACGCAACTGCTAGTCATGCAGCTTGGCGCGGGTCAAGTGACAGTCTCGCCAGTTGCGTCACCAACGACGACCGTGAACGGCAAGAACGGCTTGAAGACCTCTGGACAATTCGCATTTATTTCGCTAATCAAAGTTGCCGCAAATAGCTGGGTTGTTGGTGGCGATGCAACAACGTAATTTATGTTCTCTTCTATGTTATCTCTATTCGGCAGTATCATCAGTTCACGAGGAGGCTTCGTCCAAAACTCACTTCGGTTTAGATCGAGTGCATCTGCCAACTTAAGCAGAACGTTTGCTGGGCCAACAAGCTCGACCGTCTTTACTTGGTCTGCTTGGGTAAAAAGAGGAGCATTGACGGGCACATACCGGTTGTTTGGGGCGAGCACCAACACGTTTCTTACGTTTAACAGCTCAGATCAATTAAACCTTACGCTTAACGGGACTTCTGCCGCTACTTCAACGGCTGTATTTAGAGATCCATCTGCTTGGTATCATATTGTTTATGCTCAAAATGGAGCAGCTCAAACACTTTATGTTAATCAAGCATCCGTAGCTACAGGAACAACTGCCAATACTGTTTTTAACACGGCTATAGCTCATCAAATTGGCGCCGCAAACACGGCTAGCTTCTTCGACGGCTACCTCACGGAAGTCAACTTTATCGACGGTCAAGCCCTGACAGCATCGTCCTTCGGCCAGATCGAGACCACGACTGGCGTGTGGTCGCCCAAGCAGTACGTTGGCAGCTACGGCACGAACGGCTTCTACCTCAAGTTTAACAATACGTCGTCTGTGGCGGCGCTGGGCACGGATAGCTCGGGGAATGGTAACACTTGGACGGTGAACAACGTATCGCTGACGGCTGGCGCGACATACGACAGCATGGTCGATGTCCCGGTGAACTACAGCGACAGCGGGAATGGCAGGGGGAATTATGCGGTATGGAACGCCATAGCAAAGTCAGGTAGCGCATCGACGACTGACGGTAATCTTGGTAACTCGTTAGGCTCATCAAGTTCGGATGCGCTTTTATCGTCAATGGCAATTGATACTAAGGCGTATGCAGAATTTTACGGTTCCATATTCGCAAGCGCGGTTCGATTTGTTGGTGTTGCTGAAACAGCTACTGGAAGCAACAACGCACAGTACTATTCAGATGGTCGTTTGTACATCAATAATTCGCTGCAAGGCACATACGCAACTTACGGAAGCGGAGATATTGTTTCTGTAGATTGTGATCCTTCAACTCGACAAGTTCGCGTTTACAAAAACAACGTGCAGATTAGCAGCACAGGAACTGTTTCTGGAACTGCGCCGCTATTTTTTACTGCTGGAGGTTCTGGTGGAGGTACAGGCAGTTCAACAGGCGGAGCCAACTTCGGCCAACGCCCATTCACCTACACGCCTCCCGCTGGCTTCAAGGCACTCAACACGAACAACCTGCCTACACCGTCCATCGTCAACGGAGCCAACTTCATGGCTGCTACGACGTACACGGGCAACGCTGCTGCACGGTCACTGTCGAATGCGGTGAACAACGTGTCGTTCCAGCCGGATCTAGTGTGGATTAAATCGCGTACACCGGGGGCTACGAATCACGCTTTATTTGACTCGTCGCGGGGTGTTACGAAGTACTTGTCATCTAACACGACTACAACCGAGACTACGCTTGCACAAAGTTTAACGGCGTTCAACGCTAACGGCTTTAGCCTTGGAACGGACACGACGCTGGTGAATGCGAGTGCTAACTCGTATGTAGCTTGGCAGTGGAAGGCTGGTGGTGCAGCAGTCAGCAATACGCAGGGCACAATTACATCACAGGTTAGCGCAAACACGACGGCTGGGTTTAGTATAGTGACGTATACTGGAAATCAGAATGCCTCTGCTACCGTGGGTCATGGTCTTGGTAAAGTGCCGAGCCTTATTATTGTAAAACAAACTGGTGGCGCAACAGAAAACTGGTATGTCACTCACTCAAGTCTTTCAACAAATAATCAGCTAGTTCTTAACAGCTCAACAAATGCATTGCCATCTTCAGGATATTCGGATGGAGGATTAGCTTCGCCAAATTCTTCCAACACGTTTAGTTTTATAAATGGCTCAGTAAATGTAGATAATGTTAACAACGCAACCACTTACGTTGCTTACTGCTTTGCCGAAATTGCAGGTTTCAGCAAGTTTGGCAGCTACACGGGCAACGGGTTAGCTGACGGGCCGTTTGTGTTTTGTGGATTCAGGCCAAGGTTTGTGATGATTAAAACATCAACTACTGTAGAAAATTGGCTTATTTACGATTCATCTAGAAATTCATTTAATGTTGTCGGACAAAGACTAGTTGCAAATGCACCAAGTGAAGAGTCTACTATTGAAACATTTGATTTTACGTCAAACGGATTTAAATTAAGAACATCTGATTCTGGAAGAAACGCAAGTGGAGTTACTTACATCTTCGCAGCCTTCGCAGAAGTGCCCAGCAAGTACGCTCTAGCTCGCTAACCTTATGCCAAAGAAATCCGTATCACTGTCCGTTGGCCGAGGCGAGAAGCTGCCTGCGTCGAGGGGCGCAGGGCTGACGGCCAAAGGTCGCGCTAAGTACAATCGCGCTACAGGCAGCAACCTCAAGGCTCCTGCGCCTAGTCCAAAGACTAAGGCTGACGCTGGCCGCAAGAAGAGCTTCTGCGCTCGCATGGCAGGTGTAGTGGCTAAGGCTAAAGGCCCGGCAGAACGGGCTAAAGCAAGCATGAGACGCTGGAAGTGCTAACTTTATGAAACGAGGACTCTACGCCAACATCCACGCCAAGCGCGAGCGTATCGCCGCTGGCAGCAAAGAACGTATGCGGAAGCCCGGATCAAAGGGTGCGCCAACCGCAAAGGCGTTTAGACAATCGGCCAAAACCGCTAAGAAGAAGTAGGTATGGACGAGTTTGTCACCAAGGTTCTTACTCACATCTTCGACCAAGGCCTAACGGTGTCGCTGCTGGCACTGGCGCTGTATTACCTGCACAGTAAACTAAACAAACTAGAGCTGAAGATCTCCGAGTGCGAGCAAGATAGGCTCAAGCTTTGGGAACGAATCGCTCAACTCCACGATTAAACCTATGAAAGAGTATCTCAAGCAACCATCCACTTGGCTCGGCATCGTTAAACTTGGTACGGCTATCGGGCTGTACAGCACCGGCATCGGTGGCGCAATCGCCCAAGGTGTCATGGCCATCTTTGGCATCATCGACGTTATTCGTAACGAGAAACTGTGATTGACGAACGGTCAGCCAAGTTCATAGAGACACTGCTACCTGAAGTCAGGGACGCATTTATCGCGTTCATCGTGGACGCAAAAGAACTGGTTGCCAAAAGCGGGCTGGACTACAAGGTCATCTGCGGAACTAGGACGTTCGAGGAACAAGCGGCGCTGTACGCTAAAGGGCGCACGGCTCCGGGGCCAAAGGTAACAAATGCCAAGCCAGGATCATCCATGCACAACTTCGGGCTCGCCATCGACTGCGGCGTGTTCAAGGGTAAAGTGTACATGGATGGCAGCACACCCGCTGACGCGAAGCTCGCTGACCTTATGCATAAACACGCCTCAACCTTGTGTGAAAAGCACAGGCTACGCTGGGGTGGCAACTTTAAATCGCTATACGATGCGCCTCATTTTGAGTACGATACTCCTTATTCTCTTGCTGAGTTGCGCACTCGCAGAGAAGCCAAGAAATCCTTAATCGCCTAACCTTATGCCTAAGTCAATGAACGCAATGTTGGCCATCCTCGGTGGCCCTATGGGCGGCAAAAGCCGCTCCTGCCCTGAATGTGAGTCTCCTATGGAGTCTGACGGTACTTGTTCCGAGTGCGGCTACGGTGAAGAGGAGGAGTACGAGGACGAGGGTGAGGAAGAAGGTGAAGATGAAGGTCACATGGAGCGTATGGTTGAACTGCGCGACGATCTCCAACGAGTTGTAGACAAGCTCAGTAAGCTTATTTCCTAATGGCACAAGAAACACAGGCTGAAGGTGACGACATGTTTCTGGGTTTTGCCAGTAGGCTTGACCCTGCAAACTTGCAGCCTGGCATTTTGCAAGCGAGCTTCAACACTCGACTTCAGCGTGGTATTGCCCAGCCCCGTAAGGGCACCAAGCGGTTGACTGGAAGTGAACTTATCGGCTTAACGATGGTTAGCTCAGGCCTGTACGTTGACGCTGATGGTCACGACAACATCGTCATGGTGTTTACGGACAGGATGTACCTGTACAAGCCTGCTCAAGGGCCAGATGTCGAGGACTTGATCGGACCGTACATGTTCCCTGCTGGCAGGACGATTGAAGAGGGTGGTTCCTGCGATATAGTGACGGCCCTAAATAAGGTATACATATTTCGCGGCAAGTACGACAAGAAGACGTTTTCGGCCACCGAATCAAATGCTGATATTCTAGACAACGATACTGGTATAATCACTATAACAACAGCAACGGCGCACGGTTACTCGACAGGCGATGAAGTCACTATCGGGCGCACAGACGGCTCAGATACAGCAGGACAGGACGTAACTGGCAGTTATATCATCACGGTGACTGGCACAAACACGTTTACGTTTGAGTACACAAACAATACTGGCGTGACTTACGCTGCTCGGACTACTCAAGCAGGCTGGACGGCTCGCCGTGGATTGCCACCGTTGATATGGCAGGACGGACTAGCAGCAGCTACATTTGCACAGCAGAAGTTTACCGTAGACGGCGGCACGGTGACGGGAATCACGCAGTCTGTACCTTGTGCTGACTTTGGCCTGTACTTCCAAAACCGGCTTATCCTTAAGTACGGCGACTATCAGATGCTCGTTAGCGACATCTTGAGTGAGCAGTGCGACACGACGCTGAACAACTTTGTTATTAACACAGGCGGAAATGACTCGATTGTAGGTGTGCTGCCATGGGTGCAAGACCAGTTCTTGGTCTTTATGACCAACAGCATCTACGTTGTTTACGTTCAGACTGACAACTTTGACATCAATTCGCCTCCCGGCGCCAACAGCAGCACGACGGTGGTTACAACCGAGATCGGCTGCTTGGCTAGACGCTCAATCGTGTCAGCAGGCCAGTTCGTGTTCTTTCTGTCTGCCAATGGCGTTCACATGCTGACGCCCCAGCTTGACCTGAAGTTGTTAGGCAACACGCTACCGCTCAGTGAGCCGATTGCAGACTTCTTTGACGCCGTTAACTACGATGCCGTTCAAAACTCGGTAGCGACTTATTATAACAACCGTTTCTATATTGCGATGCCTACTGGCACGGCGACTAGGAACGATAGGATCCTTGTATACAATACGTTGAACCAGAATTGGGAGTCGATTGACTATTATCCTGTTGGGTTATTCTCAGATAACTTGATCTTGTCTGCGTATCTTAATCAACGGAGGTTGATGATTATCACCAACTTTGCCGGGTCCGGCCAGTACGGCGGCGTGTTCTTGTCAGAAGAACAAGCTCAAGGAGATGAGTTTAACTATTCTAACGCTACGCCGGTGCTGCCATTTAGCCTGTTCCCAGCGTCCAGCCAGATCACCGAGTCTACTTTAATTCCAAGCACACAGAACTTCGTCCATATCCCTGCCTCTGTACGGACTAGGGAGTACGCTTTTGGCGGGACGTCAGAGAAACGGTTTAGCCGAGGTGAGTTCACCTTTAATAACGTAGCAAACGATTTTGTGCGACTCGACACAACTACTTACGACCCAGATGCCACTGAGGCTGTCCTTGAGTACAGTTTTAGCGGCACATCAGATGGTACTCTGCGCCCCCGTATCGCAGCTCGTGGCACGTCGATAGCCTGCACAGTTAATTTTGTGGTTGGAAGACCAGCCTTGAAAAGTGTTGCTGTTTATGCTATAGCAGCAAATAGACCAATGATCTCTCAGGAGTAACTTATGCCCGGCCAACAAATCCAAAAAGGAACGACATACGTCAATTACCCTAATGTGGGTAATTCGCAAGTAACTGCTGAAAATCTCAACGATCACGTTGATAATGCGATCTTGTTGCCCGGAGCCATCTCGGCACAACTTGAAGGTGTTCCTGAAGATAACGATTACGTTCTTGCTGAGCGTGGAGGATCGTTGTTTAAGTACGCTTTAAGTAGCATTAAGGATTTATTTGCCGCTTACTTTCCATTACGTTCTGGATCGACAATGACTGGAGAGTTAACGCTTTCCAGCAGCACTCCAAGCGCAGCGGCAGTTGCTGCGAGCAAGGGATATGTGGATGCAACGGTGGCAGCAGCAACTTTATCGGGGGCAATTGTCATGTGGGGCGGATCATCTGCGCCAACGGGTTGGCTTGAGTGCAACGGGCAGTCTACTGCCGGTTACGCCAGCCTTATTGCAATTTATGGCACCAACGTGCCTGATCTTCGCGGAGAGTTTATTCGTGGGTGGGATCATGGAAAAGGCGTTGATCCGGGGCGTGGGATTCGATCTTTACAAGGGCAAGACGTACAACCTCACACGCACCCAATTACAACGTATTCTTATCTTCGTAATTTTGAAGGTGGCGCTGCTTTAGCTTGGGCAGGTACACAATCAAGCAATACGGGATCTTCTGGCGGCTCCGAAACCCGTCCACGCAACATTGCCTTAATGTATATTGTCAAAACCTAATGACAGTCCAAGACTGGGAGCAACTCGTCGATACACTTTATGAACAATGCCGAAACCACATCAAACTTCTTGGACAAGTGTCTAGGGATGACGTTGATGGTTACCTTAGTTTTTATGGCGTTCACGACAGCATCTATATTGCAAAGCGAGATGGAGTTATCACAGGCATATCTACTGTTCATCCCGGTGTTAGTGACTTCAACTGGAAATGGCGCAAGCCTAACGGGATTTGGACAATTCATATTGCGTGGGCAAGCGAGCCTGAAACGGTTGGTGAAATGTTTAACCAGTTTTTTCAACGTAAAGCACCTATCAATCAAGTTTGGGCATGGAGACAGGATCATGCCACACAGATCACTCCTAAAAAACTAGAAAGACTTTTATATGGGCGGAGGAAGTAAAACCGAAGTTGTACAAGCGCCAGCGGCTCCAGACTACAAGGAGTCAATGCGGTCTATTTTGCAAGCGCAGATTGACTTGGCGCCGCAGGTATACGAAAGCGAAAGGGAGTTCCAGCCGAAGTATCAAGCTTTGCAGGATCAGATTGCTCGACAAGCTGCTCGTAGCCAGATTGAGATGTATCAAGGCTTGCAGCCTCAGTACTCTGACTTGGAAGAGGCATACATGAAGTCTCAGCAGGCAGCGCAGTTGCGCGGCTTGCAGGAGCGTGCTCCGGGTTATGTGCAAGCCTTTCAAGAGGCTCAAGGTGTTGGCGGCATCAATCAAGCTCTTCAGCGGTACACAGAGCAAAAGCTCGGCGGATTACAGGCTGACGGGACAATGATCTCGCCCCAAGAACAACGCGCAATCGAGCAGCAGACACGCGCAGGCTACGCAACTCGCGGGACGGCACTTGGCGCACAGTCCAATCTTGCGGAGGTGCTTAACCGCTACAACGCACGTCAGGCACGGGAACAACAGCTTGTGGCTCTTGGAACAGGTTTGGGTGGCTACTTCCAGCAGCAGTCCGCTCCTGCGTTGACGTCGTTCTATCAGCAACCTATGTACGCTGGTTCGTTTGGCGGACAGGCCGCACAGAACGCAATGATGGCACAGCAGCAAGCTGGCCCGCAATATTTCAACCCAGAATCACAGACTGGCATGGGGTCAATCTACGGGGCCTATAACTCGCAGATGCAGTTGGCGGCTGGTCAGGCGCAGGCTAACGCGGCTAAGAGTGCCGGAAGAGCTGGCATGGTTGGATCAATTGGCGGGGGTCTGTTAATCGGAGCTGGAATGGCGTTTTAATGAATACTGCTCACGCCATAGATACAATTAAAAAGGCACTTGGCCGGGCCAAGCGGCCTGCTGTCCTATGGAGTGGCGGCAAGGACTCTACTGTGCTGTTGGATCTATGTTTGACCGTCAGGCCGGACATCGAGGCAATTCACTTCAAGCTGCCCTTCCTGTCACACAAGTACAAGCACCACCATGAAGTGCAGCAAGAGCTTAAGCTAACCGTCCACGACTGGGTTCCTGCGTCGATTGCACTAACACACGGGAATGACCGTATTGACGTTTGTGAGACGTATTCGCTTGGAACCGGGCAACTAAAAGTCATGCGCGGCACAGAGATGATGGACTTAACAAAGCCTTGGGTGTGCGGCAAAGAGTGGTTGCATAGGCCAAAGGCTAATGTTGTTAACGACTTTGATGTATTGTTCTGTGGACATAAAAGCAGCGATGAAGACCCATTGACTGGCCAGATTCCACTGATGGTGGACATGAAGATTATAGGCAACGGCACAGAGATGTGGTTTCCGCTTCGTGAGTGGACTGACGAAGATGTTTCTCTGTACATCACATCCAACAACGTCAAGTACGACCAGAACAGGTACGACACGGATGTTGTGTCTCGGACAGACAAGCACATGAACAGTGACTACGTTCATGCCTGTTTCCGCTGCATTGATCGCAGAGAATCTGCATTTGTGCATTGTCCAAAACTACAGATCGACGTAGAGAACTTGCATGAGCATGTCCTCCATGAAGAGCCAGTCATCCCCTACTGCAACGTCCGAACCGGACTGCCAAAAGTGCGGAGCGTGTTGCAGTCACAAAGCCAGTTGGCCAATTCTGCGAAAGGATAGATCCGATGCAGTTAACATCCCCAAAGAGTACATCCGCGACGATCTGCCATTGCTTAAGTGCGTTGGAACTCGCTGTATTGCGCTTTCGGGGATTGTTGGGCAGGAAGTTTCGTGTACAATCTATGAGCATAGACCGCTTGCCTGCCAGCGGTTTGAGAAAGGCAGCACTCTTTGTTTAGAAGCTAGAACAAAATTTTATGGCAAAACCTCGTGAACTTTATAGTGGCCCAGCACCACAGGCGATGAGCTTGATGGGCCAGGGCATTGCTGACGCTTACGCTAACGTGGGCAGGATCGAAGGGCAGGGTATGCAGGCGATGGGAGAAGGGATTGCCAGGGGGATCACCGCAGCAGCAGGCGCAGTTGCTGACTACAAGAAGATGTCGTCGCAGGTGAAGGCATCCGAGAACTTCTACAACACAATGAAAGAAGGCGGCTATCTTCCTCCAGAGATGACGGCTGGCATCGACAATACGGTCAATAGTGACGTGTACAAAAACATGGGCACTGCTGAGAAGGCTCAGTTTTGGGGTGACGTCAAAGGTTATACTGGCAATGCTCTTGGGCAGTACTACAAGATGCAACAGCTTGAGGCAGAACAAGCCGGAGCAATGAATCGTGCGATGGTTGGCGTTGGCCCGCAGTATGCGCAGCTTGAGGAGCAGAGGAGGCAGCGTGAAAATGAGCAAAAACGATACGATGCGATGAACACTAAGATCAATGCATTTAAAGACAGCTTAAATGCGCTTAAAGGTTCATTTTAGTAGCTTAACAACGTATGGCATCACTATCTGATTACTTTCTAGAGCTTTTCCCAGAAAAGCCATCCAAACAGGCGCGGCAGATGGCGTCTAACACGCAGTTCCTTCAGCAGACTCCACCGCAAGAACAGCCTGCCGGTGGCCCTGGCACTGTGTCCGTGTTGAGCATGGAGCCTACACCTGCACAGCCACAGCAACAGGCTGCACCTGTGGCGTTTCCGTTCGACGAGTTTGCAAGTAAGGCAGCAAAGGCGCAAGAGGCCAGAAGGATGCTCACATCTCAGATTAACTCGATTGTGCTGTCTGCGCCAAAGGATATGCGCGATGACCTGCGCAAGTCGCTAGAAAGTGAGATTGACTTCATCCCAAAAGAAACGCCAACTCCAGAATCGTTCTTTAAGCAAAACCCGATATTAGTTGAACGGTCTAAGGACTTGTCTCAAAGGGCAATGCTTAGGTCTAAAACAACATCTGACGCTAGGTCGATTGTTGATTTGATTGACTCTACATTTGCAAATTTGCCTAAAGACCCAGAAAAACAGCGCACGTATTTGGCTAACTTCTCTAAAGAACTTTTATCTCAAGGTAAAACGTACAACCAGATGATGAGTGATACGCCGGATGCATTGTCAGAAGGTGAAGCTCGGCGTGTTATGCCAAGTCTTGAGTCATCATTTGTAAATCTTTCAAACCTACTTGAGATGGGTAAAGATACCTTTCAAGGCATAAATGCTGTAAAAAACGGCGTTAATCTTTACAAAAAACAAGTTCAGGATATGCATGACATAATGATCAGAAGAAACATTGCTGATTATAACAATTTTGCTCAAAGCACTAATCCTGAAATTGCAAATCAACTTGGATTTAATGCTGATAAGTTAAAGGCATACAATCCTGCAATGCAGATGCAGGTAATCAGCAGAAAGAACCCGGTTGGATCTAGCAGGGAAGATTTGATCAGAGAGGCTGAACGCAGAGGACTTCTTAAGACTAAGTAATATGGCTGACATTTCGCAGTTAAGTGACGCACAGTTAATCTCGCTACTTGGTGACTTTGAGGCCGAGCGGGAGGCTGCTATGCCCAAGTCTGGCTTTCAGGCTGGGTTTGCCAAGGCAACTGGCGTGACTAATCTTGCTGGCTTTGGAGAGACGCCAAAAGAGATATTTGATACGGCCGTCTCCGAGGGCCTGCTTTCACCTACCTTTACGCCATCTCCAGACACAGACCCTGAGTTTGCTCAAGCATGGAACGCCTACAAGCAGGAGATGCAGCCTAGCGCACTTGGAGCTGCATACCGGGGCGCAACGCGAGCAATCATCCCAACGCTAGGCGCAATTGGTGGTGGCGCACTAGGCTCGATGGCCCCCATCCCGCTGGCGGGCACGATTGCAGGCGGCATGGCAGGATCTGCTGCTGGTTCAGCTTTGCAGGAAAGCGTGATGCCAATGTCATCCGAAGAGCGTGCTCAAGCTAACTTTGACGCTGCATCGGCAGGAACTCGTTACTCAAGACTTGCAGGTGAAGTTGTGCCTCAGTTCATGGTAGCTAAGGTTCCTGTGTCAAAGATAGGCGCCGCACTGGCTGGTGACATCCAAGTCGGTAAAGCACTAGCAAAAAGCGCGGGTATCGGTGCGGGGGTAGGCGCAGGCGTGTCCATTGCTGGCAGTGCAGTGCGAGGCGAGTTGCCTGACCTTGAGCGGCTGGCCTTTGACACACTCACCGGCGCTGTGCTTGAGCCAACCAAGTTTGGACAAAGGTTGTTTGATCCAAAGGCTAGGCAAGAGATTGCTGCTCGCCAGGCTGCTGGCAATGTCATGGATAGGTTTGTCAGCGACAAGGACGCTGCTGTCGCCAAGCTTGCAAGAGCCGGTGAAGTCACAGGAGAAGGCGTGCGTCCGCTAAGTGGCGACGTTGTGGGCGACGAGGGATTCCTTGGCCTTCAACAGGCTCTACGCAACCGCGAATCTATGCTTAGAAACATCGACCAAGCTAGCGCAGAAGCTTTAGCTAAGAAGGTTGATGTTACGCTTGAGCCGTCCGCTGTTTCGCCAGCAAGGACGCAAGAGATTTTTACGGAACAAAATCAAAAGCTGCTTACTAGTGCGCAGGATGCTTTTGATGGTTTGATAAAACAGGGCGATGTCAATTCAGCAAACATCTTGCGTCAAGCACAGGAGAAGGCGATAGAGGAAGTAAGGCTGGTTGAGCAGGGTGTGCGCACTGCTGAATCAGCAAACGCAATCATAGCTAATGCACTAAACGCCGCTGAAGCGGACATTTCATCTCGCAGAGGAGCGCAGACAGAGGTTAATAAGGTTGTTCGTAATGCTCTCAACTCAGAATTTCAAGAGTCAAAAGAGTATGCAAAGTCTTTATACCAACAACTGGAAACAGGCGGGTTAATTACAACATTTGAAAAAGGACGTGAAGCGGCTGCGAAAGTCAAAGGTGAAATTCCAGAAATGGATTCACTGCCACCGAAAATTAAGGACTTTTTTACTACATACAAGGGACAGGAAAAGCCAGCTTCTGAGCTAATTAATGTGCTGCAATCTATCTCTGGAGCCATTTCCGAACAAAGCGGTCCGGGAGGAAACAGTAATACAGCAAGGCTGCTTAACGATGTTAAACAGGGCATTGAACTAGACCTCAATGAACTTGGGAATTTATCTGTTGATTTAAAGTCTGCAATTGCAAACTATAAAATTCATGCAGACAAATACCTTAACGACGTTTCAGGACGAGTGCTCAAAGGTGGCGTGTATCCATCTCAAACAATTGAAGCTTACGCCACTTCAGATGAAGGTCTTCGGCAGCTTAGATTGGCAGCAAATGCTGAAAAACGACCAGAAGTAGTTAAGGCAGTTGGAGACTGGATCTACGGACAGATGCTTGATTCTGTACGGGCAAATCCATCCGCAAAGGCAATTCAAAACTGGGTAAACGGCAAAAGCGGCAGGACGCTACTGGATGTTTTCCCGGAGGTTTACGAAGCAAAGATTGCTCCAGAACTAGCTGCTTTAACCGCAGCCGAAAAGCAAAAGTCTGTTGCAGAGCTTAAGCTTTCCAAGGCAAAGGAAAAGTCAATCGAAACAAAGAAGCTTGCGGTTGAAGACATCAAGGAAGCAAGAGCTGAATCGTTAAGGGTAAAGGGCGAAGCCAAGGCAGATGCTCAAGTAAGGTTCCAAGACGAGAAGAAGGCCGTGCAGGCTAGTCAGGCTGCTCAGTACATTGGCGCAGCTCCAGAGTCAGCGATAGGCAAAGTGCTTAACAGCGATAACGCTGTAGTCTACATGGAAGAACTGATTACTAGAGCAGCACAAGATCCAAGCGGAGATGCAATCGAAGGGCTTAAAAACGCTCTAAAGAACTATCTCAACACAGTGCTTCGTAGGACTGGTGAAGTGGCGTCAACAGAAAACGTCATCAAGCCCATCTCTAAGGCAGATCTTTCGCTTTCGTTTGATAAGCTTAACAAGTACCTGGGCGAGGGGGCGCAGAGATCGGCAATTGAAGTGTTGTTTGGACAAGGGTCACAAGAGCTTCAAGCCTTAGACAAGGCTCGTAGGCAAATTGAGTTGTATGCTCGCCGTAAACGCGCTGCCGGTGGTCAATCAGTCACAAGCCTCAACCAAATGCTTGCAGGTGACCTCGATGTTAGCTTGGCTGAATCCACGCTTGGTGTACTTGGCAGGCTTACTGGAGCGGTGCTTCCTGCTGACATTAAGAAGTTAACCGGGCCGATGTCTGGCATGACAGACCTGTTTCGCGGCATGTGGCGCGGTGATGTCGCAAAGAAAGCTCAGGGCATGCTCGTAAACGCGATGATCGACCCGCAAGCTGCCATCGAGCTACTGCGCCCCTTGAACCAACAGTCGCTGCCTCGCATTAAGTCCTGGTTGCGTGTGTACCCGCAATCTGGTGCAAGCTTGCCGTTCAACGAGATCAATTCCGATGAGCAGCAGTTGCCGAGTGGAAATGTCACAACTGACAACTTCACCGGATACAGAATTATTGAGACTGGCAAAAACAACTTTAGGCTTTACAACGACAGAAAGCAACTTGAAGGCGTATATACTTCTGGAATAGAAGCTAAACGAGCAGCAGTCCGAAAAGCATTTGGATCCAAATAACTTATGCCACTAAAAAAATCCGCATCAGACAAAGCTTTCACCGAGAACCTTAAGCGCGAGATCGGCGCGGGTAAGCCACAGAAGCAGGCTCTCGCAATTGCATACAGCGTCCAGCGTGAGGCTGCGAAGAAAGCCGCTGTTGCCAAGCGTAAATAGCCTATGGCGAACATCACGCGGAAGTGGCGACGCTTCCTTGCAGTCAGTTGCAGCCACGGGTTCATGGCGGACCAAGCTGTGCTCAAGGAAGTCTTGCGCTTTCGTGACCGATGGAAGCCGGACACGGTGCTGCATCTCGGTGATGCCATCGACATGACGTGCCTGCGCACAGGGGCGCTCACTAGTGACAACGCCGATTCTGCCGTAGATCCCGAGGCTGACCTGAACGATGGCCTAGCGTTTATCTCTGCACTTCGTCCACAGCACTACCTGCTTGGCAACCATGAGGCCCGGCTCGTGACGCTCATGAGCCATCCTAAAGCGATCATCTCGGCGCTGGCGACTCGCGTCTATCATCAGATCCACGACCGGGCTAAGGCCATCAAGTGCAAGGTGTACGACTACAAGCTTAAGACTGGCTTCGTTGGTTTAGGTGACGCACTCTTCCAGCACGGATACTTGCACAGTGAGAACGCCTTGCGTGATTCTGCCGAGCGTATGTGTCACGGCAAGTACACCAAGCTTGTCATGGGGCATATCCATCGCGTACAAATCGCTGAAGGCAGGCGCATTAAAGGTGTCACTGGCTACTCTGTTGGGTGGCTTGGAGATCCCGAAATGGCTGGCTACGCGGAGAATAGGATTGCGACAACGACTTGGAGTAGGGGCTGGGCGTGGGGCGAATATACTGACAACGAGACAATTGTATGGCTGACAAAAGAACTAAAGGACGGAAGCTTCAAGTTGCCCCTGTAAAAAAAGATTGGCTCACTCAGCTTGCCGCCAACGTCAACGCCAAGTTTGCCCCTTCAGGCTGGTACACTCTTTCGGAAATCGCTATCAAGCTTAAGATTGGACGCACCGCCACAAGAACTTTGCTTGCTATAAAAAAAGCTGATAAGCAAAAGTTTTACCACAGAACCTCTGATGGTCGCATCATCCTGACACCACACTACAAGCTATGAGCCCCGAAGAACAAGAACGCCAAGCTATCATCCAACGCGCAAAAGACATTCTGTCTGAGCACTTTGACTGTGGCGAGATCCTCGTACAAGCGCAGGACGAGAACGATAGCGACAATACGAACCGCTACGAGGCTGGCTGGGGCAATCGTTTCGCCCGAGACATGCACATCAACCTCATGCACAAGGAAAGAGTGCTAGAGCATTCTTGGATGGAAGAGTGTGGGGATGAGGACGATGACGATGACGAGGATGACGACGACGAAATAAAATCAAAAAAGTAGTTGCGCTCAGAATAGCAACGTGTAGCTTGCACGGCATTCAGCAGATGGTCTGCTGATGAAACTCAATAAAAATGAAAGTAGCACAAATTAGCGACATTCAGAACTTGGCCGATGGCAGCGTCATCGGGGAAATGCGGGTGACGATCAAAGCGACGTTCCCGCCTAAAACTGGTGAAGGTAAGTTTGGCCCATGGCGGGTACAGAACTGCATCCTTCAGGACTCCACCGGCGAGTGCCGGGCATCGTTTTGGTTGCCAGACGAGATGGGTGACCTCAAGGGCCAGATGGTGACTCTCAAGTCACAAGCTGGCAAGAAGGGCTTGCAGGGCATCTCCGTCAAGCACAGCACACACTCCGGCGAGAACGAGCTGAAGATCACCGATGCCTGCGCGATCATCGACGACGCAGGCGCAGCCGTAGCCGCAGCAGGCCCACGCAAGCCGGTGCAGGCAAGCTCGCCTGTGTCGCTCACCGTAGCAGACGCCAAGCGTGCGCTCTTCCAAGCGGCGCAGCTCATGGCGGAGGCCATCAAGGCTGCTGAGTGGGTTGGCGGACAAGCCAGCGTCACGCCCGAGCAGCTCCAGGCTATCGCTACCAGCTTGTTTATCTCCGCAGATCGTGCGGGATTTGCGAAGGCATTCCCATCAGCGCAGACGAAGCCGGTGAAGAAGGATGAACCCGTTGAACTTGAGGAGGACGACCTCAAATGGTAAAAGCTAAAGACATCTCCGTACTGTGCGGTGTCACGCTTCAGACCATCCTGAAGTGGGCACGCGAGAACAAGATCCCTCACCACAGGATCAGCGCACGCTGCCTGCGATTTGATGTGGCTGAGGTCAACGCTTGGCTACAAGCTAAACGCGATGCCAATAAACAGCAGGGCTAAAGGCTGCCGAGGCGAGCGCATGTGGCGCGACGAACTCCGGGCTGCTGGTTTCACCGCAAGGCGGGGTCAGCAGTTTGCCGGAGGAACGGATAGCCCGGATGTCATCTGTGAGGAACTTGCAGCACTGCACCAAGAGGTGAAGTTCGTCGAGAACCTCAACCTAATCAAGGCCACAGAGCAAGCCGAGCGCGATGGTGCTGGTAAGCCGTGGATTGTAGCACACAAAAAGAACAGAACGCCCTGGTTAGTTACGATGAACGCTGAGTTGTTCTTTCGGCTACTTAGGGATGGAATGGATACATTATGACAACACAACAAATTGAAAGCATGATAGAGCGCAGGAAAAGCGATTGGAGGGAGAGCGAAATTACGGAATCCGAGTACACCAAAAGACTGCAAGAGTATTTGGAATACTTTGAAAGAACTTACGGATACAAGGCCAAATAATTCTGCACCAGGCAGGGGCGCGACTGCACAACGCGCACACTTTATGAACATAAGTATCAATATAACATACACGTCAGGAACCAAGGTCGAACTGGTCGTCCCCCTTGAGGAGCCAGCGCAACTTATCAGCAAATTAGAGTCACCTGTGACACCCGAGCCTGTGCAGCCTGCGCAGGACTTGGCAGATGCCATGTGCATCGTCACGAACAAAGAACTGGAAGCGTCTGGCAAGCGGTACACTTCCGTCAATGAGCTTATCGACGATCTCTGCAAAGACCCCGAGTCAGGCCGGACGATGAGCATGTACAACATGACGTTCCAGACTCAAGACGGCAAGGATTGGCAAGTACCGCCGGGCTTGATGAAGGATCTCGTCATCATTTACGGCGAGAAGACCGTCGAGCAAGAGCTGCTCAAGGCCCACGCCTGGCTCGAAGCTGACCCCCAACGTCGCAAGACGCCACGCGGCATGGGGCGCTTCCTGAACGGCTGGCTCTCCCGTGCATCGTCAATGGTGCGTACACCGATAAAGACTCTCCTTAAGCGGGACAATCTCATGGGATCACAGCATGGAACACAAGAAAGCTGGTAGGCGCAGGCCGGTGGAGTTGCCACCTGACACGGTGGTGCCAACTGCGCTGGAGGCCGAGCGCGGCATAGCTTCGATTGCACTGAACCATCCCGAGGTGTTCTTGCATCACATCTCGGAGAAGAACTTCAAGGTATCGGACATCTTTGATCCGCTTAGTCACCGGGTATGCGAGATCATTTTGCAGCAGCAGTCCCGCAATGCGTCATCCGAGATCCGCGTGATTTTTGAGAAGTGTCGCGAGACGCTACCGGCGACCGAGTTCCACCAACTTAGCGATCTATACACGCTGATGCCCATCGCAGGTGCAATTGGCGACCTCGTAGACATCGTCAAGAATACGGCCAAACGGCGCACCTTGCAGCATGTTGCTTACGAGACGCTGATGGCCATTAGCGACGCTACCGTGCAGACGCCCGAGCTATTAAGTGACGTCGTGATGAAGGTCGAGGGACTGTCCCGTGAACTTGCTCCACCCAAGGTGATGGACACTAAGGCGCTCTTGCTCAATGCGCTTACGCGATACGAGACGGGTGACGATGAGTCGATGCGGATAAAAACAGGCTACTCTGCTATCGACAACATCTGCCCAATCAGATACGGAGACTTTGTAGTCATCGGCGGCGAAACAAAAAGCGGCAAGACGATGCTTGCACTCAACATAATTGCAAATCTAATAAATGAATAAACTCGTAAACCTTACACCTCACGATATCCATATTACTGGGTATGGCGTGATTGAACCCAGCGGCTACAGCGTAAAGGTGCATAGCCACCTGAGTAAAGTCGCAGACGTCGATGGTGTACCCATCATGTGCTGCAAGGACGCCAAGGTGAGCAACCTGCCTGACCCCGTGAAAGGAATTCTTTACATCGTCCCTGGCTATGTGCGTACTGCACTGCCCAACAGAACAGATTTGGCTAGTCCAACAAAACTCATCCGTGACGGAGCCGGCAAGATTGTCGGCTGCGGGGCGCTTGAAATCAACCCATAATATGAAAACAGAACTATTACAAAACCTCGAAATGACAACTTACCGTGGAATGCACGGTTTATCGAAGCACAGCCTCGACGCCTTTAGCGTGTGCCCGGCGTACTACAAGTGGAAGGAGCGGCAAGAGTGGAAGCCTTCACGCGAGATGGAGCTTGGCACGCTTGTGCACAGCCTCGCTCTTGAGGGGCGCTGTGAATATGCCATTGCTCCAGCGTGCGATCGCCGCACCAAGGAAGGCAAGCTCACTTGGGAGAACTTTTGCCAAGAGAACATTGGCAAGGTCATCCTTAACGAAGACGAAGGGGCGCGTGTTGAGGGCGCTTGTGCGGCCGTGGAGCCGTTGCTTGAGATGGTGACAGCAGCGAAGATTATCGAGGCGTCCATGTTCTGGGAACGTGACGGTGTGCAATGCAAGGGCAGGCCGGACATGATTACCGAGATCAAGGGACGTCCGGCTATTGTCGATTTAAAGACGACTAGCGACTTCTCGAAATTCGACCACAAGTTCTTTGGCTTCGGCTACGACAAGCAGGCCGCTTGGTACACTTACGGCCTTGAGCAGATCACCGGCCAAGAGGACATTGACTTCTACTTCCTGGTCGTCGATATGCAGGCGCCCCATCTGTCGCAGTGGGTGAAGGCGTCCACGGAACTCATCGACATTGCCAATCAGCAACTCGACGTGACGTTATCGCAGTACAAACTGTGCCTCGATCAAGATGTGTGGCCCGGGCCACCAACGATGCGTGTGATGTTGCCGCGTAGATGGGAGGAAGCATGATCGTTCGACCTAAAGATTTTTTGTATGACTTTGATGAGCAGCAAAAAACTCATAAAGATCTTATAGAGTGGGGATGGACTGAGGAGCAGGTTAACGACTATCTGTCGGAACGCTCATTTATTAAGGTCAGAGGCTTTTTCAATGACATTCATTCACTGTGCTTTTGTTGCGGTGAAAGCTTGAAGGCTCCACTTGTGATGTGGAATGGCCATAATGAACATCTGGTTGAAAAAGAAAAACAGATCTGGATGCATCGCAGGTGTTGTGAAAACATGATTCTAGGATTAACCAACGACGTTGAGCAGTTAAAGCGAGAGGAGGAAGCATGAGCGACTGGGTACTCATCCGCCGCACTAACGTGCGGCAAAACGTGGAGCTACCACGGCCAAAGAAGACGCAGGACATCGTCTGTGTCGGCCCGAAAGACGCACTAGGCTCGAAGATGGAGGCGCTTATGCTTCTGCCGGAGAATCAATCGACGGATCTTATCGAGGTGAAGTATCTGCTTGAGCCGTACACGGGTCAGCATAGTCACACGTCTGCAAGGCCAGGTAATGGAACGCGCTAATGTGGATACTACCGAAACAATTACACACGTTGGCCTCTGTGCAGGGTACGGAGGGATTGAGCTTGGACTTAAGCGAGTCCTCCCAACTTTGCGCACAGTCGCTCTTTGTGAGATCGAAGCTTTCGCCATTGCGAACTTGGTTGCAAAAATGGAAGCGGGACTCATGGACGCAGCACCTGTTTGGACGGATCTTAAAACCTTCCCTTGGGAAAGCTTTCGAGACCGAGTGGACGTCCTTACTGGAGGCTACCCATGTCAGCCTTTCAGCGCAGCAGGAAAGCGACTCGGAACAGAAGACGAACGACACTTGTGGCCACACATTGCTAAAGGCATCGCTATTCTCAAGCCAAGAGTTTGCCTATTTGAAAACGTCGAAGGACATATTACGCTGGGACTCTCCACTGTTGTCAGCGATCTGGAAGAAATGGGTTACAAAGTGTCGTGGGGCATATTCAGCGCGGCTGAATGCGGTGCGCCTCACCAACGCAAAAGAGTGTGGGTTATGGCCCACGATCAGAGCGAGCGAGTACAAAGGCTGTGGGCCGCTTGGAAGCAAGAGTCATCAGCACATGAACAACAGGAGCTATCTGTGCGCAGTAGCCCAGGAACGGACTGGTCAGACGGGACGACTGAACCCATCTTATTGCGAATGGATGATGGGGGTGCCGATTGGGTGGACAGGATGCGCCTCCTCGGCAACGGCGTAGTTCCAGCCACAGCAGCGTTAGCTTTCACCACATTACTAAATGAACAAAGGAATCCTCGTTATCTCGCTTGAGATGCCCGCTAACCAAATCATCGACCGGCTCGTTGCCCGGCTAGGCAACGTCAGCCTGCGTGCGCTCGCTGAAGGTGCCAAGCACGAGCGCGACATCCGAGGCGTCCACAGTGCCATCCAAAAGCTTAATAATAGCCGTTTGGTTGTGCGCGACGATCTCTATGACATAGCCAACATCTGCGCCACTGCACGAGCTATGGCTAAGTCCCCGGACGGTCTCGGTGTGCTGTTTGTGGACTACATTCAACTCGTGCGCTGTGACCTAGGCAAGGACAGCAGCCGCGAGCGTGAAGTGGCCGAGGTCAGCCGGAGTCTGCGCTTACTTGGCATCGAATTAGGTTGCCTTGTGATCAGCATTACGCAATTAAATGAGCAGGGTAAAGCTCGCGAAAGTCGTGCAATCGGGCAAGACGCTACAGCCGTGATGGTTGTGAAGCTCTCCGATGACGCAGAGTTTCGCGAGGTTGGCATACCCATCCAACGAAACGGCCCGTGCGGCGTCAGTGCAAACTTACGCTTTACAGGCAAAACCGCTACGTTCCATAATGAATAAAATCAAACACTACCAAGCATATATGAAGATTGAACCCGACAACTCCAACAAAGCAGTCCCGTACTTGTGGGGCTTTGCTACTCTCGCCGTCTTTGACGGACTCGCCATCGCCTACTTCGCTGAAGAGCTATGGGAGGCCATTGTATTGCTCATCCTATTTTGGGCTAGTGCAGCGTTTGCTGTGTCAGCCATGCAAGAATGGAGGGGAAAATGATCAGCACAGGTTACCCTGGCGACAGCGACCCACTGGCAGAACTGCCCACATGCCCCGAGTGCGGCATCTGGCTTACGCAAGACTTGTTCGACGACTGGATCTGCGAAGACTGCGACGCGAAGCAAAAGAATGAAGAACCCACCTAAAATTCAGGTTGCTATTGCTATCTTGAGCATCATAGCCTTGGCCCTGAGCTTAATCCTCGACAGAGAATGAGTGCTCAACTAATCGACAACCTCATGGAGAAGATCCATGTGTTAACGCAAGAAAACAAACGACTAAAAGATGAGAACAAGACAAAGACAGAGACAATCGAACGGCTGGGTAGCCAAATTGCGGAAGGTAGATCCACGGGACTGGAAGTCACGGATCATGGAACTGCCAACACGGATGCAGGTGTTTGTGGCGCAGATCGTGTGGTGGGACTACTTCGCGGACAAGACGGTGCCGAACCGGTGGCCTGACCTAGACATGTGGATCCGCGCACATCCTTTCACTTTCCGCAAGGAAGTGTGGCCCTCAGACGAGGAGATGGTTGATGCGCTCATTGGCATCGGCTACGAGCACAGAACTGCTCTTCGTCGGATGGGCGTGAATCAAAACAACAAGTGGCACAAGTACAACTAATGGACGCGCAAAACGAACTACTCATGTACAGGCACGTCTTGGCCCAAGCTGCATCCGCTATCGAGCAACTCAAGCATTGCTTGCTTCGGCACTACGACGCTCACTCCGCGTTTGCGAATGACCGAGCTGCATTGCTTGACGCTGACCTTGTGCTGGCGGAGGCGTATAAACTGACAACGAAGGAGGGAAAGTGATCCTCCGCACCAAAATCATCGGCTTCACCGGGCTATCCGGCTCAGGCAAGAGCTACGCAGCTTCGGTCGTTCAGGAGTGCTATCCTGCCTATCGACTGTTCTCGTTTGCACACGAGATTAAGCGACTGGCTGGCTGTTATATGGGCTGGGACGGAAAGAAGGACGAGCGTGGTCGCAAGCTGCTGCAAGATTTGGGCATGGCTGGCCGGGCATATGATCCACAGTTGTGGGTGAGCTTCATGCCGCCAGACAGACTGCTCGTCATCGACGACGTGCGTTTCCTCAACGAAGCTGCGGCTATCCGCGAGCATGGTGGCATCGTCATCCGAGTCAGGCGATTCGGCGTAGAGACGATGGATCATGTGTCCGAGACGGAGCAGGAGCGGATCAGCCCGGACTTCACGCTGATCAACGATGGCAGCGAGACGTTAAAGCACATCCTGCTACATGAGCTAAAGAAATATGGCAGCAATGAATAAGCGTCAGCTATGGATACGCCGGGTTGAAGCTCGGTGTGGGATTGCGCCCCTCGATTTTAAGATGGCGCGGTACATTGAACTGCTCAACATCAGCAACATGCAGGACTTGCGTTGGTCGTTTACGACGCCTAAAAGCGTGTATGGTATAGGTGAAGGCACTCTGAACAAGTTAAGGGCACTTGCTGGCGTGCCGGTGCCGCCGGTGAAGACATCATGGAAACGGGAGGCGCTGCGCTTGTATGCGCTTCTCGACGCAGCAGGAGTAGAGTATATTAAACAACGATGACACCAGACGAAGAGATTTATTGGATCGAAGCTGGTCTTCAATGCGACGGCGTTGAGCTAGACGACTGGACAAAGGACGCGATCATCCGCTATGGGCGAATGCTAACCAATCGGTTTATGGAGGATATCCATGACTTGCGCCTTGAGAACAGCGCACAGGCAGCGATCATTGAGCAACTTAAGAATGAAATACAAAAATGACACCAGAACACGCTATCGCCACCGAGATGCTCCTGCTTCAGGCCGAGGAGGAGATTTCAAGATTGAAATCCGAAATTCAAATTTTGAAAAAGGAACGTGAAATTGAAGCTGACATCCAGCTCAAGATCGCGCTCAAAGCAGATCACTACTACATGCAGCTCCAGGCTATCAAGGAGTCGGCTTTCGGCGAGATCCACGGTATCACGGCGGAGGATCTGTCCTTTATGAGCGAACGAGAATGAGCGACAACCCAAAGCGCAAGAAGCGCAACGCAGTCTATCGGTCACCAGAGTCCCGTGCTAGGCAGCTAGCCGGGCTTTCTGGCGTGCGCATAGAGAAGCATGTGCCTGGGGTTGTGATGGAGAAGGTGAACGGACAAGGGGCGCTTGCGGGTATACCGCCTGAGATACAGAAGAAGGTGCTGGACCTGTTCATCACCGGGCAGCACAGCCGTGCTATAGCCATGCAGCTCGGGATCAGCGAGCGGAGCGTAGACGAGATCAAGGTGAGTGCGCTCGACATGGACTCGCAGTTCCGTAATGCGTACTTCAATACGAACTTGAAAGCCAAGCTACAGTCGGTGATCGACGGAGCTGCCCAGCGTGTCATGGAGTTGATGCCAGAGATGAGCGCCAAGGACGCCGTGCTGGCCCTGGGGATTACACTGGACAAGTATGCTAACCTAGAGAAGAACCGTGTCCCGGATCAGTTGCACCAGCATGTGCATTTGCACACCAATAACGACATCTCTGCCGCTTTCATGGCGGCCCTTAAGCCGCCGAAAGCACAAGACGAACATGTTGGAACGATTGAAAACGAGTGACGCAATGGCCGGTCTACCTTGTAAATCAGACATTCAACTTCTAAATTTCAAGGTGGATTCTGAAATTCAAATTTGTCCTGCTGAAATTGAAATTGACCCAGCCATTTCAAATTCAAATTTGCCCTGCAAAAATCAAAATTCAAATTTGGTTTTACCGAACGGGATTGACCTGGCCAATGAGGTGCACGACCTACGCGATCTTACCGATCGGTATTGGCGCATCATTCAAACGCAGCATGTCAGGATCGCGCAGCTCGAAAGCCAGCTATGTGCGACGATTGCGCAGCTCTAGAAGAGGAGGCCGAGTTCTATGCTGAGGAGTGCGCACGGTGGCGCGCTATGTATGAGTCAGCTCATGAGCGTGAGGTTAGGTTGGCCAAGCAACTGGCAACGTTGCTGGCGAGTCTGCGCCGGGTAGCGCGAGAGGTGCGAGGGTTGGGGTGGAATTAGCTGTCGCAGTCCGGCACGCGACTCACGACAATGCGGCGATGCTTTGCCCATAAGCGTGCTTCCTTAGCCGTTGTGAAGTACCGAGTAAGCTGTCTCGGCCACAGGCATTCAAGCGTCCAAATGTTTTCGACTTTGTAGAGAAGTGCTTTGTCTTTCATATGTTAGGTTGGGTTGGGTTGGGTTAGGTTAGGCGTTATCCCACGCTTCGTAGTGAAAGAGCACTTCGAGGAACTCGATGCGCTCGGCTAGCGTCCCGGTGAAGGGCTCGTCGTCCGTATGTTCGGCCCAGAGAAGTGGGCAGGCTGCGATGTCGTGGTAGGTCATGTTGGGTTAGGTTGGGTTAGATGGCCGCTTGTACCCGATCGATCAGCTTAGTGGGCACTGGCTTGTCGGTGTCGACGTAGCGTAAGTGCGCCTTGTATTTGTGGCCACGCGTCTGCAGCGAGCGTCCCCACCCGCAGTAGGTTGCGCGCACTGGGCGACCGTCCAGGGTGCCGGTGAGACCGTCCCAACCGTGCACGGCTTTGCGCACGGCAGCGTGCACGTAGGTGACGCCGTAACGGCGGGTTTCGCGGACGTAGGGTAGTAGGTTAATGATGTTCATATGTGTTTTTGGTTTTGGTTTTGCTTATCTGAAATCAAATTTGTTTTTCTGATTCCAGATTTCAAAATCAAAATGGTATTGGTGAATTCAAATCAAAATTGGTTTTCTAAAATCAAATTTCAAAAAAGGTTTTTGCCTGGGGAAAGCCACAATAGAAACGCACCTGGGCAACACGTAGCCGCCGCCGCATGGGTGTGCTGGTGCGCAGTGTGGCAAAAGCGCGCCAAAGCGCCCGCGGTAGCCTGCTCGGATTCGAGCAAAATAGAACCCGCTGGGCGGGAAAACCCAGCGGGCCCGAGTGTGGCGGGTTAGATCATGCCACGCATGACGTTCCTATAGAGCGCGCGGTTTTCTAGATGCAAACGCACCGTAGCGTTATAAAGCGTGCGTTTATCGGCTCGGGAAAGCGCTTTCCAAGCTTTCGGTTTAAATCGGCTTCGAACATACCGAAAAGCGCTTGTGTAAGTATCGGACACATGCAAGCGCGCCACGATAGGGTAAAGCTGGCAAAGGGCGTCGGAGAGAGAGAAAGTTTTCATGGGATTAAATGGAAACAACGAAGCCGGACTCGGAGCGCTTTGCCTTGCCTTTGGCGGTTAACCCGACCACGCAACCCCTCGGATCTAAAAAGCGAAGGTCGGATTCATCGCCGACTATAACCCGTTTGCCCAAATACCGCTTCGGAAGTGTTTTCCGAAAAACTACCGCCACGTTGCCACGGGCCTCTAAAACCCGCTTGCAATCGGCTTCGTTCGTTTCAGAGCGTGAAAATACCAAACGGTAGTTTTTCGGGTGTTTCCCGGCCGCATTATCAAGCGCGCGCTTCGGGCTTTTAGTGTAGTCATAAAACGCAACCCTAGGGAAAAGTTCCATCAAGTTAAGGTTGTTCAGCTTAAGCTTTTCCCAGGCGATATCGGACGTACCATTCAACCGCACAACCGGCCGCAACCCCAGCTTAAGCGCTTTCAGCTGCAAAGCATGGATATCAAGCGCCAGGTTGCAAAGGAAAGTCGCGTTTGCTTTGAAGAATAAAGCGGTTTTAGCGCGCCGTGCCTTTTGAACCGAGTTAAAGGCGCCACGCCCAGCTGAGTTAAGGCAATCGGCAGAGCAACCCGGCGAAGCAAAGGGGCAGACATTACCAAACCCGCCAAGGTCTAAGGGTGAAAGGTAGAGAATCCCGGTAAGGAAGCCGAAAAATTCACCTTTCACAGTTTTCGCGTCATTACTAATGCCAAGCAATTCACGGCGCTGAAAGCCGTTTGGCAAGGTTAACCCGAGTAAGTGTGCGGTACGGTAAAAACCGCGGCCGAGAGTGTTTAGGCAGTGTTTGGATGGTGCGTTCATATGTTTCTTTTTTGTAATGTGTTAGGTTGCTGAGTGTTACTTGCGGTTTGATTTGCGCCAGTCGAAATAGACTGACAGCCAAAGACTTGCGGTGATAATTGCGCAGCCGCCCATGAGAAGGAAGAGGCACAATCTTGTGTAACCCGCGTATTCTAAGGCATTCATGTCGGTAGGATTCATATCGGTAGGTTGGTTGAGGTTGTACTGACGTGAGCAAATCTAGCGTGCACGCATAAGCACGCAACAAAAAAGAAGCGACAAGCAAAGAAAAGCGTGCGTCCTGGTGAGTGTGTGCAGCTCGGCGGATGCACGAGTGACGCGACTGTGGTACGTGCTGCGGAGTGCGTGCGGTGCGTGCGGTGCGAAGCGAGGGTGAGCGTGCGTGCGGCGGAGATAGTTTGTGTACGAAGTAAATGGTGAATACCTTAGTGCAGCAGTAGGGTATGAAATGCGTTACGCCCCTTGGATTGTATACAATCACCGCGCGCCCACGCACGACCCGCCCAGCTCACCCGTCAACGTCCCATCGGCCCGTCAAAAGCGGCCCCGCCGAGCACCAAAGCGGCGCTTCCGGCACGTCACGTTTGGGCCACCCTTGCAAGCTGCTGTGGTTGAGTGGGTTGGCCATAACGATGCACAATGTACGTCATATGGAGTGACGATTTTACTCTGTAAAACCGGCGACAGGGGGGGGCGGGGGTTCGGCCTGGATATACGACGGCGACGGCGACGCGTTAGCCCCCTCAGACTTTTTTTCGCCAACTGGCCCCCTTCGCAGTTGACGCCACCTGTCGCCATGCTACATTCCCCTACGTCGGCCAAGACACCTCGGCTTCCGTGTCTCTCCTTCACAGGGGCGCACACTAGCCACACTAAGCCCGTTGCGTGATTAGAGGCACGTAGCGGGCTTTCTTCTTGCCCTACGTCTGTAGCTTGGCCTACCGTGCTCGTGGCAGCGTGTGTACATGCTGTGCCGCTGGGTGCAATAGACGTGCTTCTGTGGGGGTGCGCGTTAAGCGGGCGCCCGGTTAGCTGGCCCGTGTTGGGCGTAAGCTTGCGCTGCCGTTTCTTTTCCTGTACCGTCGCCAGTACTATGACCAAGTACACACTAAGCGAAAAGACTGTTAAGGCGCATCTAGGGAGCGCGTATCGACCATTGTCGTACAAGCTCGACGTGGACTACATCGAGCGCAAGGCGTTCCGCGGGATACGTCGTATCTATCGTAGCGACCTGCTTGATGGGACGCTGCCCGGTGAAGTGGCCGAGCAAGAGCAGCCGGCGGACGAGCCTACACCGGTGACACCAGAGTCACTTGTTACGGAACCTCGCTACATCCCGATACATAACGAGTCTATGGAGCAGACAGTCGTGTACTTGTATCCGAACAAGCGTTGGGTACGAACCGACGTGGAGGATATGGTGTTTGTCGGTATGAAGGGCGTCAACTTTCGTCAGGGTCAACGTATTTGGGTTAAGAACAAGACGCTATGCATAAGATGACGCTTAAGGACAAGTTGGCGGTATATAACAAGCTTGAGCAGCTTAAGAGTAAGCTTAAGTCGCTTATATACGCGTTAAGTGCAGGTTATGTTTTGCATATCGCGCTTAAGTGGTGCTTAAGCTTGGTGAACGCGCAAGAGATGCAGCTTAACACGTTTGAGTTGGCTATACTCTGGATTATCTGTTCTTAGGCTGAGAAGAAGTTCTTACTCTCTAGTGATATTCCCTTACTCTTACTCCGTGTTGCCGTTCGCACTAGGCTTCGCCCAGATGCTCACTCTCGCAGCAAGCTGCTCACTGGAGGAGATAAACAATCCGGCAAGGAGAGTTGCGAGTGAGCATAGTACCCCCAAGACTCAGCATTACTGCCTATCTTGGGGGAGTACTATACAAAAATGAGATCAACGATCCGTATAAGTGTCGTCGTTCGTTTCGCAATTACAGTCATGAGTGATGGCTACCCGTTCGGGAAACTCTTGCCCTTCTCGTAGGCGTGACTGCTAGTACTCTGCAACTTTGAAGCCGAAGCAGATGTTTAATCCAGCTCGAGAGGTATGGCTGGAACCATTTAGTCGCTCGTGCGTCCGATGTTTCAGGTTTCGCAGAAGGTACACGGTCGTTATTTGACGACAGGGAAAATATAGAGCATCGTAGTGAAAACGTCAACGTGTATGGATGAAAAAAATCAAGAAATTATTGAGAAAGTCTTAGCCTATAAGCTGGAGGAACATCCTACGCTTCCGCTGCCCAATAAGCGGCAAAGGATGGAGATGATCCAGAACATTGGCCCGGAGAAGGTGCTCGACTTGTTTCTCATGCGGGAGAACAAGATTAAGGCGGAACTGAACGATCCCATGCGGTATGGCCACGAGCTGCCGCACTGGCCGGATGCGGATAAGCTCTTGGGGCGCTATAATGAGTTGGTCGTCCTTGGTGGGAACAGATGTTTGGCTGGTGAGACGGAGATGATTGACGCAAAGACTGGCAAGAAAATGCGTTTAGATGCCATTAGAAAGCCGTTTCATGTTTTGTCGATTGATGAGCAAACGCAGCAGGTTGTTGTGGCTGAAGCTGAGGTGCCATTTAAAAAAGCCAAGGCCGACTTGTTTGAAGTAAAGACAAACCTTGGCAGGCCGGTTGTTTGTTCTGGGGCGCACTTGGTAATGTGCAAGGATAAAACATGGGCTTCGATTTCAAGTCTGGCTGCTGGGTCAAAGCTGTTTCATCCCATAGAAGATCTAGAGGTGGTTTCCATAGAGTTTGTGCGGAATGACTTTGTGTGGGATTTTACCGTTCCTGTATATCATAACTACCTTCATGCAGCGATAACACATCATAACAGCGGAAAAACTGAGTTTGCCGCCAAACGTATGGCTCAAGCTTTCATCGGCACTGACCTAAACGGGCAGGCGCCGGACTGGGTAAAGGAGCGCCACGGTAAACGCAACATCCGCATCTGGTGCTTGCACACGACCCACATGACCAGCGTCTCCGCCCAGCAGAACGTCTTCTACAAGTACCTGCCACCCGAGATACGAAATATTAAGCGAACTAATCATACGCAGATTAGTTTCAGCCAAAAGAACGGGTTCAGCGACAATACGGCGGTCTACATGGGCAACCAGATCTGGTTTCTCAATTACGCCCAGGACATTAAAGTCGTCGAAGGTGGCGAGGTAGACTACGTCTGGTGTGACGAACTTGTCCCGCAGAACTGGCTTGAGACGCTTCGCTACCGTTTGGTTACCCGCTCCGGCAAGCTTATCGTCACCTTTACGCCGGTGCAAGGCTACACCCAGGTCGTAAAGGAGTACATCAACAGCGCCAAGGTTACCGTCAGCCGCCCATCTCCATTGCTACCCAATCACAACGTCCTAACCGTTCCCAAGGGCGAGATGCCCTATCAAGCCGAGAACTTGTACGGACGACATGCCTGCATCTGGTATCATACCGAGCTTAACCCGTACAACAACTGGGAGCGCATGAAGCAGGAGCTCTCGGGGCGCTCCAGTCACGACATCAAGATCCGTGCTTATGGTTGGGCAGATCAGACGGCTGGCTCCGAATTTCCCATGTTCGGCGACCACAACCTGTGGAAGGGTGACGCCGAAGAGGTAATCCCCGAGGGTAGCAACTACATGGCCGTGGATCCAGCAGGTGCGCGTAACTGGTTTATGCTCTGGGCTAGAGTAGATAAGCATGGTATACTGTGGGTCTACCGTGAATGGCCCGACCAAAGCTACGGTGAATGGGCCTTGCCAAGTGATAAGCCTGACGGTCGAGCTGGCCCGGCACAAAAGGCGGGTGCTGGCCGTGGGGTGAACGAGTACACCGAGCTTATCTGGAGCCTGGAGACTGCCGGTGACAAGCGTGAGATGATCGTGGATCGCTGGATTGACCCGCGGACGGCTGGAACTGAGACGATCACTAAGGACGGCGGTGTCACCGTGCTTGATCTGCTTAGTCAGGCTGATAATCCGCTTATATTTACCCCTGCCGCGGCGCTGCCAATTGAGGAGCGGGTGCTATTAATCAATGATCTTTTGTCATGGGATAGAGAAAAACCAATGGAAAAAGGAGTAAACCATCCAAAACTGATGATACATGAGTCTTGTCAGAACTTAATTTATAGTTTAAAGGAATGGACTGGACAAGATGGACAAAAAGGTGCTAGTAAAGATCCTATCGACGCTTTAGGCTATATGGTTGTTATGCAGCCAGCCTATTTTGGCGGCTTAGATTGGGAAAAACAATCTAAACGAATGTCTATGACAGGAAGTTATTAACATGATCTCACCAGTTGACCCTTTAGCTATTGCTTCTGATACGCCTGACATTGGCGAGCTATTGAGCGAGTACAACCGCTCGATGATTAACTCGTCGCAGGGTAACTTGGTGACGAAGTTTGATAACATCCGTTTTGCTCGTTGGGCTGGACAGACTGATGACGGCAAAAAGCATAGCGATTCCCGTCCAGAAGGTAGCCCAGCCTGGCCATTTGAAGGTGCCAGCGACGTTCGCAACCGCCTTATCGACTCTTCTTGCAACGAACTGTCCGCATTGCTTGTCACGGCCTTCCAGCGTGCAACTATTCGGGCTTCCGGCGTGACACTCGACGATGCGCCAGTAAGCGGCATTGCGACGAACCTTTTGCACTGGATTCGCGACTCTAAGATGCCGCAGGAGCTTCGTAAAGAAGCCGAGCTTGGGGCGCAGTACGCTTTGCAATACGGATGGAGCGCGTTCTTTGTGGGGTGGCAGCAAAACATCAGCAAGCGTACACAGGAGATTACCGCTGAAGAACTCTTTCAGATGGCTGCGCAGGCACAGGGATCTGTGTTGGCCGAGCTGCCACAGATGATCTTGGACGCTCCAGATCAAGCTGCTGCGATCATTCAAGCTGCAATCCCAGATCTGGATGCGGCAAATGCGAAGCGGATGGTCAACGAGATGGCGACGACCGGCCGTGCAACGTATGATCAAGAGTACGTCAGCCGCAATCTTCCCGAGATCGTTGCGCTCAAGCCCTGGGACGAAATCATTGTTCCGCCGGAGACGGCTGATTTGCAGCGATCACGGGTAATCTACCGTAGGACATGGATGTCTGAAGTTGAGTTGCGCGAGAAGATCACCACAGAGGGCTGGGACCCGGACTGGGTTGAGCGTGCTCTTCAACAGATCGGCAAGAGCAGCACCTTCTACAACATCAACCTGCTCCCAACAACGACCATGTTGGTTTACAACGGCGTAAACTACATGAACATGGTGGAGGTTGTTTATGCTTACACGAAAAGCCTCGACGGAAAAGCTCCCGCCATCTACTTCACCGTTTTTTGTCCGCAAGCTGCGTCCAATCGAAAAGAAGATGCAGCCTCGTGGGCTATCCATCAGCGACTTGATTACGCTCACGGCGAATACCCGTTTGTTGAATTCCGTCGTGAACAGTTGCGCCGCGCTATTACTGATACTCGTGGTATACCCGAACTTGCGAGCACAGATCAAGATGAGGTCAAAGCCCAGCACGATTCCATCAGGGATCATACTGCCTTCTCGACTCTACCTCCCATCAAAGTCGTCAAACGAATTGGTGCCATCAACAAGGTGGGCCCAGGAGTACAGTTGCCTGTCGTAAGTCCTACAGATTACAGCTTCATGGAGCCACCTGCGCGTGAGCCCACGGTGGCGTTTAAACTTATTGAGCGCGTGGAAGCCAATCACGCTGCGTACTTCGGCACGCTTAATGCGTTTGTGCCACCGGCTAAGACGCAGATGTTGCAGCAGTTGCTGGTTAATAGCTGGCTTTTAAGCTGGCGTAACATTTACCGGCAAATGTTTGCGTTGTGCTGCCAGTACATGAGCCCAGAAGAGATCTTGCGTGTCACTGGCGGTCAATTGCCGCAGAGTTTGTCCGAGATACACAACGAGTTCGACCTTAACGTCCGATTTGACGTGATGGACATGGACAAGGAGTACATCGCTCAGAAGATCGACTTTCTTACCAAGGTTGCACAGCTCGACACAGGCGGCGTGCTTAACAGAACTCGCCTCACTGAGATGATGATTCAGGCTATCGCGCCCGAGATGGCAAGCGAGCTTATCGTCAACCAGCAGCAGGCTAGTGTGCAGATGTTCAAGGACGTGCAGAGTGACATTGGCATGATGCTCCTTGGCAACGAGGCGCTGTACCAAGAGAACGATCCTGCCGCACAGACCAAGCTGCAATACGCACAGCAGGTCTTGCAGGCTAACCCGAAAGCGCAGGCTGCGTTGCAGCAGGACGAGAACTTCAAGGCGCTGTTTGAGAACTACGTTAAGAGCCTGCAAATGTCAGTTATGCAGCAGCAAAACGCGCAGATTGGTCGGATTGGTGTAACTCCTGTATCACAACAATGACGGAAAATCAAAAGGACGCCTTTGGCTTTTCAGGAAAAAACATTGTCTGGAGCGAAGTGCTTAGAGTTATCGAACAGTTGCAAGAACAGCACTGGATGATGGCTATAAGTAAAGACTGCAAAGGAGAAGATAGAATACATTCAGCAGGCCAAGCTGATGGGATTAATCTTACTTTGAGCACACTCATTGAATTAAGAAGACAAGCAAGAGAATTAAATGGCTTGACTAATAACGAAGATTTGGCATAACGCCACTAGCGGGCTAACCAGCGTTACTGGTTTGATTATATAAGGACTTGCTACCTATTAGCATGAACGAAGCACAATCACAGCCTGACGCCGGGAGTCAGGAGGCAGGAACGACACCCGTTGCACAAAAACTCGGTTTGCTGGATCAGCAAAGTCTTAGTGACTTGCTTAAATCCGGTTTCCTTGACGAGAAGGAGGCGACTCCCGCCAAAGAGGAGCAGGCTGAACCTGAAGTTGAAGCTGAGGAGCCAATTGTGGACTCGGAAGTGGAAACTGAAGTGCAGGCCGATCAGCCCATTGAAGAAGAAGCTGAAGCTGAAGAAAGTTCGTTAAGCAAGGGCGTACAGAAGCGTATCAACAAGTTAGTTGCTGCGAAGAAAGCCGCTCAAGCTGAACTGGAAGCGCAAAAAGCCCGTCTGTCTGAGTTGCAGAGGGAGCTAGAGACTGCAAAGTCTTCGGCCCCAGCAAAGCAGGTGGACGTATCCGATGCAGTCGAACGCTTGTCTACCATCGAACAGGTGAAGGAAGAGCGCCAGAGAGCGTTGGATGTCATTTTGTGGTGCGAAGAAAACCCAGACGGAGGAGTAATTACCCTGCCGGATGGAACTGAGAAGGATTTAACCGATCAGGAAGTTCGCAGCATGAAGCGATTGGCAATTCGGCGCAAGGAAATCGAGCTGCCAGCCCGAGAAGAGTACCTGCAACAGCAGTCATACGTCGAGGGTGAAGTGGTGAAAGACTTTCCTTGGTGGAGCAAGCCAGAGACTGAGGAGTATCAAACTGCTCAACAGATTCTGCGTGAGTTCCCAGAGTTGAAAAAGCGCAGGGCAGACTGGAAGCATGTTGCTGGACTGCTTGTTATGGGCATCAAAGCCTATGGCGAGAAGAAGGCACAGAAGAAGCCGGTTGCACCCATTAAACGCGCCCCTGCACAGCCGTCTATTAAGGCGGCGCCGGCAAGGACGACCCAGACGGATCTTCAGAAAGCCAAGCAATCGTTCGTTAGGAACAATTCAAGAGATGGGATGACTGACGTGATTAAAGCAATGGGACTTGTGTAAGTCCTTAACAATCAAACTTAGTTTTACTCTTATTTATGGCTATTCTTACTGAACCCCAACTTAGCGGTCGCGGTCTACGCGAAGACTTGATGGATATGATTGCGCTCGTTGACGCAAAGGACACTCCCTTTACGTCGATGGCTCGCAAAGGCAGCAAGCCCGGGAATATGTACTTCCGCTGGCAGTCTGACTCGCTTCCTACCCCTCAGGTAGGTGGTGTGGTGGACGGCACGGACGTTTCCAGCTACGACAACTACGTCGTTGGCTACCGCGCTGAACTCGCAAACTACGCACAGGTGTTCCGCCGTGCAGTGCGCGTGTCCAAGCTCACCCAGGACATCGCTGATGTCGCAGGTGTGCGTGACGAACTGGCTGACAACGTCAGCAAGGGCATCACTGGCATCAAGCGTGACATGGAAGCGACCTTCACGTCGAACCAGCTCTCGCAGCAGGACAACGGCACGACTCAGGCCTACCGCACCGCTGGTGTGCAGACCTGGATCAGCAACGCTGGTACTGGCACGCCTACTCCCGGAGACATCCCTTCGCAGTTCCGTACTCCTCTGACCTCGATCCTTACTGGTGCATCCAGCGAGTTGACGGACGCAGGTGTGCAGGGCTTGCTCAAGTCGATCTTCGACCAGACTGGCCACTACACCAGCTTCGACGCCATCGTCGGAACTGACCTGAAGCGTGCTTTCACCGGCCTGCTCGGAACCACGGCTCTGACCACGGTCAGCAACTCCAGCAATACGCTTGCTGCCGGCGCTACCAAGGTGCAGACCTTCCAGCGTGACGCTGCGGCTGACACCTTCATCCAGAGCTTGGACGTGTTCCAAGGTGACTTCGGAACGGTGCGTCTGCATCCCTCCACGTTCATCGGAACCGTGTCCGGAACGACCTGGACGCCTGCACCTTACAAAGGTCTTGTGCTTGACATGAACCTCATTGAGGTTCGCTACGGCGGAAACGTCGCTAACGTCACTGCGCTGCCAGATTACGGTGGTGGCCCTGCTCGCCTCATCGAGGCAGTTGCTGGTTTGGTTGTCGGCAACCCGCTCGGCCTCGGGAAATTCGACTACTCCTCCTAGTAGTTGTTGATCGGTGACACCTACCCCGACGCGAAAGCGTTTCTTGAAGTGGTGTGACACTCTGGAGAGACAGAGATTATAGACCTGTCAAGGCTAGTGCAAAAGCATCCTCAAACCGATGGGTCACTTATTGCGACACCTGCCTCTGGCTTCACGCCGGGGTGCACGGACCGGGATTTCTCGGTCGCCGTAGTGGTGTGACTAGCTGGAGAGACAACTGTCGGCAACGGCCATGAATCGTTGTGGGGAACGCACCTCTTAGTGGCGTGACACCTCGGAGAGACGCGGACAATTTTACTATGATTACAATTCCTACTGATTTAGTGCCACAGCTTGAAGAAGAGTTGCGTCGAGGCTGGCAAAAGAACCGTATTGAAGCGCAGGTTCAAGCCAAGCAAAACGAGAAGATCAACCGTCAGCGGCACAAGTCAATAGAAGGATTGGGTCAGCTTACAGCAAGGATTCCTCCCACGGCGTATCACTTCTGGGGACAGAAGCTCGGATATGAGTGCTGGAACGATAAAGCGTTCATGGATGAGTTTTTGCGTGACAATCCCGAGTGTCGAGTCAATAGTGGAGGGACTAAAGAAATCCACGTTGGCTGGACACCCACCAATGTTCGTTCCCGTACCGTTTATCAATGAAGACCGTTCCGTTTAGCGACATTCTTGCTTCTGTCTGCCAACTTGTTGGTTTGGATCGCGCTACGCTAAACGATAAATCTTTCGGCGCAATACGCGACTTCACAAGTCGCCGGTTGTCGGTTGTGTGGGATCGTGAAGAGTGGCCCGATGTGCAAAGATACATGTACACTTGGCCTGGCATGCCTGTGTCCTCGATTGAGTCTGGACTTAACATTCTTGCGTCGGAAAGCAATGTGCCGCTTTCTACTGAAGACGGCGAAGACTTCTTTACCGAGAACGAGCTTAACACGAACACGACTCGGATTAACTTTGACACGAACTTTAAACGGATCTACCTGCAAGACTTTTTGCATGACAGGTACAAGCTGGGCACAGTTGGCGAGTCTTATGTGAAGTTCTTGAACCCGTTCTACGGCTCCGTGGATGATGGTCCGCTGACATCCGTTGGCGAGAACCAGTACAACTTCACTTACTCAACAGCCACTGACAGCCTTGGTGAATACATCACAAATGTTGTGATTGAAGTTGAGTTCACTAACACGAACTACTTCACCTATAACGGCCCGAACTCGCCGTTGACGACCAAGGTGTTGTTCATGGACAACCAGCAGTTGTTGATCCAGATTCCGCAGGGATCGCTGCAAGGCTTGGCAATTTACACGAACGATCCACGGCAGACGACTAAGGCTATTCCGCTGCCATTTATTGCTGAAGACTTTGCCGATCAAACTCCGCAGGACTTCGGTGACGACGTTAACTACCTGCGCACGTTTAACACGTCGAAGCAATTTGTGCAGTACCGGCTCACGCCTCCACGCATGTTTGGTGTGAAGTACGACAATACATCAGTGTACTCCGCAGGGTCACAGATCTACTTTGACCTTGGCCAGAATAGCGGTAGCTATAGCATTGGCGACAAGACCAAGGCCAGCAGCGGAAACTTTTTCTTTGCAACGACCAACGTGACCTCCGGGGTGACGCCAGGCAATCAAACATCGGATGTTTGGCAGCAAGTTGAGATTCCTGCCCGGTTCAGGGATTACTTGGCCAACTCCGTTTCGTCTGATTTCCTAAAATCTGAGGGTCGCGCTGATGAAGCTGTCGTGCTTGAGCAGTTAGCTGAGTCTGCAATCCAGCAGCAGATTGACGTTCTTATCCGCCAGCAGGCGCAGAATCAACGCCTGAACATGGCCTACACCTACTAAGATGATTACGAGATTTCTAAGAAAACGGAATCCAAATGTGTCTTTGGAGTTCAATAAAAACTTTGCGCGTGTCCAGGTGAAGGGCAACGCAAACACGTTCTTGTACAAAAAGACTGCAATAGCAGCGCCGCCATCTGATAGAATATTGACAGAAGTTGGTGATTTTCTTAATACTGAAGCTAGTCAGCGTATAAACATTGGATAATCCATGAGCATTAAAATTTCCAACCTCCCAGCAGCCGTTGCTGTAAACAATGAGGATCTTGTTCCGATTGTCCAGAATGGTACTACCAAGAAAGCAACAGCAGTACTGATTCGTCCTGTATATGGAACT
>Ga0209358_10000331_pt1 | contig 41895 bp, 33 predicted proteins | sample LauGreFa1BDMLBSN_2_FD_187574 | JGI IMG/M metagenome (GOLD analysis project Ga0209358, IMG submission 187574) | Freshwater lake microbial communities from Lake Michigan, USA - Fa13.BD.MLB.SN (SPAdes) (version 2) | ecosystem: Environmental > Aquatic > Freshwater > Lake | place: Lake Michigan, USA... | reverse complement strand
TTTATTTATAGGTGGCAATACTAGATGTAAAGAACTTATTACACTAAATGAAGAAGAAAATGAACGATTATTCGGTCAAGATAAATTTGCACTTGAATATACCATAGAAAATTTCTTTTATCGTAGTGATCAGGCCAGCTTTGCATTAAAGAAAATCCCTGTAATCTTTTATTTTACTGGAGAGCATGATGATTATCATAAAGTTGGAGATGAGATTGAAAAAATTAATCTTGAAAAGCTTGTAAAGATTACCACATTGTGCATACATACAGCACAAAAGACTGCTAATTTGGAAGGAAGGCTTCCATTTACTTCTATGCCGGGTGATGAATTACAGGAATAAAGTATGAGCATATCACAAGAATTAAAGATTCGCTTAATACAAGCTTCTATATCAAATGAAGATACTAGAACTCGAGTTCATAGGGGGATTTCTTGGTTAAAGGCTTCAGAAAATGATTCCTTATCAGATGATTTACGTTTTATGTGTTTGTGGACATCCTTTAATGCTTGCTATGCATCCTTGTTAGAAGAAATATATAAAGATGAAAGGGGTAAAATGTGGGAATTCCTATCTAAACTTATTGATCATGATAAGCATAATAGTATTTCTCAGTGTTTGTGGGACGATTGTTTTGAACAAGCAGAAGATATTATCGACAACCCATATTTATTCCGTGATTTTTGGCAAACTGTCCATGGGGATGATACAGAATGGGAATATAATTTTGAACAATCAATACATAAAGCTAAACAATGTAAAGAGCAAAAAAATATTCTTTTATACTGTATGACAGTAATTGAAAGAATTTATATTCTACGAAATCAACTTGTTCATGGTGGGTCTACCCATGGCGGAAAAATGAACCGTCAACAATTACAACAATGCATACTCATAATGGATCAATTTGTGCCAGTAATAATGAATATCATTATGCAAAATCCAGATATCGATTGGGGACTATTAATGTATCCACCATTATAATTTTGAATATTTATTTCTTGAGTTTGATTGTATCTAAAGCTTGAAGTGCTTCTTCTGCAAGATAAAATGAGCCAGTAATTAGCAATGGTTTTTTCATTTCAATCCCTTTATAAACTGCCTTGGCAACAGATTCAAAACATTCAGTGTTCTGTATATAATCTTTAGATATTAAAGCCAGTTCTGAAGCCGGCATGGCCCTTTCTATATGTGGAGAACATGCTAATAAAACATCGCAATAAGGCTCAAATAATCTAAGCATTTCTTGAATTGGCTTATCAGCCATAGCACCAAATACTATTTGCCATGTATTTTGTGAATAGCCGCATATATCTATTGTTTCAAGAAGACGCTTAATGCAAGCAGGGTTATGTCCAACATCAATTATTATTGGTGGATATGTCTGTAATAACTGAATTCTACCATGAATACCAGAAATCAAAGAAGTGAATTCTAAACCTTTTCTTATTGAAAACTCATCACATGGGAATAATGTAGATATTTCATGCAAAGTAAGAAGAGCAGTTTGAATATTACGAATTTGATGTGGGCCAGCTCTTTCTGATTTTACTTCTAAATATGTTTGATTTCCAATAGAAAGATCTAAGTTCATTGTAAGATCTTTATTGTACCGAACAGATTGTACAGAGCTTTCTTCATCTATAATTATACAAGAAGATGCTTGTTTATGAATTGCATAATTTTTGAAAAATGTTTGTAATTCACTTCTATGTTCTCCGATAATAACAGGAGAACCTTTTTTCATAATACCAGCTTTTTCGCCAGCAATTGAAATGAGATCCGAGCCTAAATATTCAGTATGATCTAAATCAATGGAAGTAATAATTGTAGCTAAAGGAGAATGTAAAACATTTGTTCCATCTAGTCTTCCACCCATACCAGTTTCGATAATTGCAATATCTACATTCTGTTCAGCAAACCAAGCAAAAGCCATTGCGGTAGTAACTTCAAAAAATGTAGTATGTTCTTTTTCAATTTCAGGCATCATCTTAAAGGCTAAACGGGCAATATCTTCATCTGGAATAGACTCTCCATTTATTCTTATTCTTTCATTAAATAAGCGTATATGAGGCGAAGTATATAAGCCAGTTTTATACCCTGCACTTTGTAATATTGATGCTAAAATGGAACATACAGAACCCTTTCCATTTGTTCCTGCAACATGAATACATGGATATACTGTTTCAGGATTATCTAAAAAAGATAATAAATACTGAATTCTTTCTAATCCGGGCTTTATACCAAATCGATGAAGAGAAAATAAATAGTTCAGTAAATCCTGAATCGAATCTTTTTGAGACATAAGAAATCAAAAAAGAAATAAGACAAAATCCAGTTTCAAGCGTCAGTTTACTAACTTTGCATATAAATAAAAAAGCCGGAATATTATCTATTCCGGCTTGAGAGCCAACTATCGGACTTGAACCGATGACCTGCTGATTACAAATCAGCTGCTCTACCAGCTGAGCTAAGTTGGCTTCTTGCTCTCTAAAATCGAGATGCGAAAATAGAGATTTTTTTACCTTTTGCAAATATTTTTAGCAAAATTGTGTTTTTTAATAATCATACTCACATAAATTCTTACAGTGTTCAGCATGATAAAGAGCTGTCAAAACCTATCATTTCATTAGATATATCATTGCCAGAAGAGCAATTTCATATTCTAAAAAATATCAATATAAATTCACTATATACAATCGGCATTCATCCATGGAATTGTCATGATGAAAAGATAAATAGTCTTTTTTCTTTCATAAAAGAACATGCTCAATCAATTATCGGTATTGGTGAATGTGGATTAGATAGATATGCAAAAGCTGAAATGTCTGCTCAAGAAACAATTTTTATCAAACATGCAGAATTATCAGAGACATTAAAGAAACCATTAATAATTCATTGCGTAAAAGCATTTAATGAATTATTAAGAATTCATAAAGATTTTAGTCCCAAAATGCCATGGATTGTTCATGGATTCAATAGAAATCCAGAAATTGCAGAATTATTATTGAACAGAAATATGATTCTTAGCATTGGAGACGTTTTATTAGATAATCGACAGTCTATAATAGATATAATGAACATGATACCTGATAAACAATTAGTATTAGAAACAGATATATCTACAGTTTCAATAGTAGAAATCTACAAAGCAGCTTCAAAAGCAAAACAAATGACATTACAAGACATAACATTTTCAATAGAACAAACAATACACTCAATTTATGGACATATCTGAATCAAAAGTTCCTCATTGGAATAGCCGTTCTGCCCTATTATTTGGTAATGATACATTAAGTACATTATTAGATAAGCATGTATTAGTTGTCGGACTTGGAGGCGTGGGCTCTTTTGCTGCCGAATTCTTAGTTCGCGGTGGAATTGGAGCCTTAACGATAGTAGATGGAGACACAGTAGATACAACAAATCGCAATAGACAATTACCAGCTTTGGTTTCTACAATTGGTAAATGGAAAACAGAGATCATGCAAGAACGTTTATTAGACATTAATCCAGATTTGCGATTAACTGTTCATAATACTTTTATTATGCGCGAGATTGTTGATGAAATATTAGTCCCCCATTTTGATTATGTAGTAGATTGCATCGATACTTTAGCTCCTAAAATTAGTTTATTGAAAAAAGCATATGCAAAAGGATATCCAATTGTTAGTTCAATGGGTGCGGGTGGCAAAACTGACCCTACACTCATTGATATTGCAGAATTCAATAAAGTTCATCATTGCAAGCTTGCCAGATATTTAAAAAAGAAATTATATAGAAGTGGCATCAGATCTGGTATTACAGCTGTATTTTCACCCGAAGAGGTTTCTGAACAAGCCTTACAATTAACAGAAAATACATTAAATAAGCGCTCTTATTATGGAACAGTTTCTTATATACCAGCACTATTTGGTGGACACTGTGCATCGGTTGTATTAAGAGATTTAATGGGCACTATACATCTAAAAAAACCCGTTCCTATTCTAGAACAACATATACAAGAATAAGCATACATGCAATTATCCTCTATCAGTATTTCAAGGCCTGTTCTTACTATCGTAATGTCTACAGTAATTATCCTGTTTGGTGCCATTGGATATTCATATTTAGGTATTAGAGAATTTCCTGCTGTAGACCCACCAGTTATAACTGTTAATGCAGTGTATCCAGGTGCAAATGCGGATATTATTGAATCAAAAATTACCGAGCCCTTAGAAGAATCTCTTAATGGTATAGCTGGCATTACTTCACTTCTTTCTGTTAGCCGCGATGGTGCATGTACAATTACTGCAGAATTTGAATTGGGAAGTGGTTTAGAAAATGCCGCCAATGATGTAAGAGATCGAGTTTCCAGATCACAAAGGCAATTACCTGCAGATATGGACCCACCAACGGTATCAAAAGCTGATGCAAATAGTGATGCAATACTTGTAGTTACAGTACAAAGTGATGAAAGGGATATCCTAGAAATAAGTGATATAGCTACAAATACGATTAGAAAAAGCTTACAAACAATTCCGGGTGTTAGTGAAATACGTATTTGGGGTGAAAAAAAATATGCAATGCGATTATGGATGAATCCTCAAAAACTATCTGCTTATGGCCTTACTCCTTTAGATGTAAAATATGCTTTAGATAAAGAAAATATCGAATTACCATCTGGTAGTGTAGAAGGAAATACTACCGAAGTTACAGTAAGAACTTTGGGAAGATTTCAAACTACTGAAGATTTCAACAATCTGATTATTCGATCTTTTGATGGAAAAACAGTCAAATTTTCAGATATAGGAATAGCAAGATTAGAAGCCGAAAATATCAAGACAATTTTAAGAACAAATGGCAAACCAATGTTTGGTATTGCTATTACTCCTCAACCTGGGGCTAATCATATAGCCATCGCTAAAGAATTTTATAAAAGAATAGATCAAATTAAACAAGACTTACCCGAAGATCTTCGTTTAACAATCCTTCTAGATACCACAGAATCAATTAAAGACTCACTAACAGAGGTTGCCGAAACATTAGTCATTGCATTCCTTTTGGTTGTATTAATCCTTTTTGTTTTTCTTAGAAATTGGCGTACAACTCTGATTCCTGTTTTGGCTATCCCTATCTCTTTGATTGGTACATTCTTTATCATGTATGTTCTAGATTATTCAATCAATGTTCTTACACTTTTAGGTATTGTATTAGCTACAGGACTTGTAGTTGATGATGCAATTGTGGTATTAGAAAATATCTTTTCAAAAACAGAACAAGGAATGGACCCATTACAAGCATCACATGAAGGTGCCAAAGAGATTTTTTTTGCTGTTTTGTCTACCACAATCACATTAGCAGCAGTTTTTCTTCCAATTATCTTTTTACAAGGATTAACAGGTAGACTTTTTAGAGAATTTGGAATAGTTGTAGCTGGATCTATACTTATTTCTGCTTTTGTATCTTTAACATTAACCCCAATGCTAAGTTCTAGGCTTATAAAACCCTTAGAAAAGCATGGATCATTATATATATGGTCTGAAAATATATTGCTAAGATGTATTCAAGCATATAAAAACTCTCTTGAATCCTTCCTCCAAAAACCTTTATATACTCTTCTCATTACATTATTTTCTTTTTTAATGATATGGTTTTTTGGAAAGGAATTAAGTTCTGAAATAGCTCCTTTACAAGATAAAAGTAGAATGAGAATAAGCGCAACTGCTCATGAGGGAGCAACATTCGAATTCATGGATTCTTATGTGCATTCTATATATAGTCTATTAAAGGATTCAATCCCCGAAAAAAGCTCGATTTTAACAGTAACTTCCCCAACTTTTGGCACAAGTTCTACAAATACAGCAATGACTCGATTGATGCTAGTGAACCCAAAAGATCGAAAAAGAAGTCAAATGCAGATTGCAGAACAAGTTAATCGATTAATTAAACAATTACCTGCAGCAAAAGGCGTGGTGATTCAAGAACAAACAATATCAACTGCTGGTTCTGGCCAAGCCGGGCTTCCTGTTCAATTTGTAATTCAAGCATCAGATTTAGAAAAATTACGGTTAATCTTACCTGGATTTTTAGAGGAAGCTTCTAAAAGACCAGAATTTGCGATTGTAGATGTTAATCTAAAATTTACCAAACCAGAATTAAGAGTGTCTATAGATAGAGATAAAGCTAGATCATTAGGAGTGCATACAAGTGATATTGCGCAAACATTGCAATTTGCATTAGCTGGACAACGCTATGGTTATTTTGTAAAAGATGGAAGGCAATATCAAGTAATTGGCCAGGCAGAAAGAAATACAAGAAATGATATTGTAGATATTCAATCAATGTATGTTAAATCTAATACAGGTTCGCTTGTTCAATTACATAATGTTACAAATTTTAATGAAAGTAGTGCCCCACCATCGGTATACCATTATAATAGATCTGTTTCTGCAACAGTTTCTGCAGGATTAGCAGAAGGATATACTTTAGGAGACGGTATAAATGCAATGAAATCTATTGCTTATACCAATTTAGACCCTTCATTTACTACGGCTTTAACTGGACCATCAAAAGACTTCGCAGAAAGCTCATCAAGCTTGTTTTTTGCTTTTATCCTTGCATTAATTCTGATTTATCTTGTATTGGCGGCTCAATTCGAAAGTTTTGCCGACCCATTAATCATTCTCTTATGTGTTCCTATGGCTTTGGCAGGCGCAGTTTTTTCTTTATGGCTATGTAAACAAACACTTAATATTTTTAGTGAAATCGGCATAATTATGCTCATTGGTTTAGTAACTAAAAATGCCATTCTGATAATAGAATTTGCACATCAGAAAAATACATCCTTACCAGCATTCGAAGCAGTATTAGAGGCTGCAAGCGGGAGATTTCGTCCAATATTAATGACATCACTAGCAACAATTTTAGGTGTTTTACCTATTGCTCTTGCAATTGGAGGCGGCTCCGAAAGCCGTATTTCAATGGGAATTGCTGTTATTGGTGGCTTGATTTTCTCTTTAATTTTAACACTTTATACCATTCCTGGATATTTTGTAATGGTATCTTCTTTACGTAAACAATAATTCATTTCACTTTTTGCTGGTTTTTCTTTTGTTAATCCATAATAGTAAAGCATACATTATCTAATTTTGCATATACTATTCCTCTATTCTATTCTATACTATGCCTCAAAATATCTGGAAACTTACTCCACGCGAAGCGGCTGCTCAATGTATAATGCCCAGACTGGTTCCTAATTCCATTCAAGAAAGTGATGTACATAAACAAGAGATTATATCGTTAATTGCTCAAGGAATTGGTGGTTTTTGTGTATTTCAAGGAGATGCCGAATATACCGCTACACTCATTGATGAATTACAAAAAGAAGCAGCTATACCACTTTTATTTAGTGCAGATTATGAACATGGCTTAACGATGCGCTTAGAAGGCGGGACAGATTTTCCGCATGCGATGGCACTTGCCCAAGCAAAAAAACCAGATTTAACATATAAGGCTGCAGCTGCTATAGCTTTAGAAGCAAAAACTATTGGAGTTCATTGGAATTTTGCGCCAGTATGCGATATAAATTCACACCCTGAAAATCCAATCATAAATATTAGAGCATTTGCAGAATATCCATCTCATGCAGAACAACATATCAAAGAATATATCAAAGGAACGCAATCACAATCTGTTCTAGCTTGTGCAAAACACTTTCCTGGACACGGAAATACAATAACCGATTCTCATTCTGCTTTACCCATTGTTCTTGATTCCTTAGAACAATTGCAACAAAGAGAATTAGTACCATTTCAAAAAGCTATCGAAGCAGATGTTCAATCTATAATGATAGGACATTTATCTATTCCTGCATTAGACCCTTCAGGGCTACCAGCTTCTTTGTCTTCTACAATCATGATAGTTTTGTTAAGAAAACATATGAAATATAAAGGGATAATCATTACAGATGCACTGGATATGCATGCAATCAGCAAACATTATACTTCTGCAGAGGCTACGATACTAAGTTTACAAGCAGGTGCCACTATTGCACTTGTTCCAGATAATGCAGTAGAAGCATTAGATGCAGTTGCAAGAAAAGCAGAAGAAGATCCAGACTTTTACAATCTACTTGTAGAAAATTGTCTTTTAATTGCCAAAGCAAAACAATGGTGTGGTTTGATTTCTGAAGCACCTACATCCATAGAATATTCTGATAATAACAGACAAACTATTGTTAAGAACAATGCTCCAAATAAAATTGCTTTAGACAGCAAAACGATGGAAAATCATGCATTATTAGCTTTAGATATTGCCAAACAAGCATTGGTTATTCATGATCCAAAAAAACTATTACCTATATCAGAAAAAACTACCTTTGCTGCATTTGCAGTTTTAGATGGAGATGATCAAAAAACCTTAGATAAAGGTGTATCTTTTTTTAGGGTATTGGCTCAAACTCTAGAGAATGAATGTGATTTTGGCTTTATAAATTCTGAAATAGAACCAAATGATGCTTATGAATTAAGGGATTCTGTACAAGCAGTAGATATCATCATTTTAGCCGTATTTATTAAGCCTATGTCTTATAAAGGAACAGTAGGCTTATCAGAATATTTACTTCATGCTTTAGACCACATAACACAAGATAAACCAGTTGTAGCAATGCTTTTAGGCAGCCCATATCTTCATTCATTTCTACCTGCAGACGCCTATATTTGTTCTTATTCAGATTCACTACCATCATTGTCAGCAGCGGCATTAACAGTAAGTGGCAGGGCAACAGCAAAAGCTTGGACACCCCACGATGCTGGTTGTTTTCAAGGAGATCACAACTAAAATGTCTGCAAAAAATCCTTTAGTGTTACCTAGATTACAACATTCGGACATTACCTCTGTTCTTAAAGATGTTCGCGAAGTTGTTGAACGAGTTTTTGTTAAACAAGGCAGATTAGATATTGCTTTAAGAGATACATTTAAAGAAAGATTGTTTTCGGAAAAACAAAGAGGTCTAGTAGCAGAATGTGCTTATTCTTTATTTAGATGTTGGGAATTATTATCAATCGGATTACAAGGTAAACAGTTAGACTCAGCTTTGGCAGTTGGGTTTTGGTTTATTTTATCTGGCGGTACATTACATTCTTCACAAAAAAAGGATTTTACTCCAGATCATCTTGATCAAGCAATTAAAAGAGTTGAAGACTATCTGGAAAAAAACCAAGCTGGGGCCTTTTATCCTTCATGGTTTAATGAATTATGTATACAAGAACTAGGAAACGATACTTGGCAAGAAATTGCAAAAGCACAATTATCCGAACCTAAAGTCTATATCAGAACCAATACTCTAAAAATCACAAGAGACAATCTTAAAGAAGCATTAAGAAAAGAAATGATTAATGCTACTGTCATTACAGAAAATAATTTAGGATTAGAAGTCCCAAGAAATTCTAGGCTATTTAAAACAAAAGCTTTTGCAGAAGGCTTTTTTGAAATGCAAGATATTGGCTCACAAATGGTATCTCCTTTTTTATTAGCCAAACCAAAAGATAGAATTATTGATGCATGTGCTGGAGAAGGGGGAAAAACATTACATATAGCTGCAATGATGGAAAATACTGGTAGACTCATTGCTATGGATATACATTCATATAAGTTAGACGAGTTAAAAAGAAGGGCAAGACGTGCTGGGGCTTGGAATATACAAACTGTTGTTATCGAAGCAAAAACTATCAAAAAACATACTTCTACAGCAGATGCAATTCTGATTGATGCACCCTGTAGTGGAACTGGTGTATTAAGAAGAAATCCAGACGCATTATTGTTTCGTAAATCAACTTTTATTCATGATGTCCTGCATATTCAACAAGAATTGCTTCATACATTTCATAAGACAGTAAAACCTGGTGGATGCCTTGTATATTGTACATGTAGCATTTTACCATCAGAAGGAGAAAAGCAAATTGTAGCTTTTCTTCAATCTGAAAACGGAGCACATTGGTCATTAGAAGAAGAACGCAGGATTTGCCCTGCAAAAGATGGATTTGATGGTTTTTATATCGCACGATTAAGAAAAAAACTTGATTCGAGTTCTTAATATGAATGCTTTTTCTTTTACAAGAGCTTCTGGTGTCTTATTACATATTTCTAGTTTACCAGGCCCATTCGGATGTGGAGATTTTGGAGACATTGCTTATATGTGGATTGACTCTTTAGCAAAAGCTAAACAGAAATATTGGCAAATATTACCATTAAATCCTACAGATACAGCAACTCAATCTTCTCCATATAGTAGCTCTAGCGCTTTCGCTGGAAATCCTTTATTTATCAGCCCAATTCATTTATATAAAGAAGGATTATTAGAAAAAAATCCAATTTTTTCTGATGATACTATCTATAATAATACAGTCTTATATGATGATGCCTTAAAAATAAGAATGCCAATTTTATATGAAGCAGCCCAAAATTTTAAGCATAAAGGCAAACATCTTCATTCAGCTTTTCATCAATTTTGTGAACTTCAATCATACTGGTTAGATGATTATGTGCTATTTATTCATAAAAAAGAAGCACATACATATAAGCCATGGTGGCAATGGCAAAAAACTAATGAGACCATAGATAAGTGGGATAAAGAATATATCATTCAATTCTTATTTTATCATCAATGGCAACAATTGCATGCTTATGCTCAATCAAAAGGGATTGCAATTATTGGTGATATTCCAATTTATGTATCGCATGATAGTGCCGATGTTTGGTCTCATCAATCTCTTTTTGATTTAACAAAAAAAGGAATTCCAAAGCATATAGCAGGAGTTCCTCCTGATTATTTTAGCAGTACAGGACAATCTTGGGGAAATCCTTTATATCTATGGAAAAAAGAACAGAAAGCTGTCTTTAATTGGTGGATAAAAAGAATCCAATACATGCTTTCTTTATATGATAGTATTCGCATTGATCATTTTAGAGGCTTTGCATCGTATTGGGCAATCCCTTATTCGGCAAAAACTGCAATTCATGGAAAATGGAAAAAAGGTCCAGGAATACAATTATTCGATGCAATAAAAAATGCAGTTCCTTATGCATCTATATTTGCCGAAGATTTAGGAACTATCGATCAAGATGTAAAAGACTTATTATATAAAAGCGGTGCTCCAGGAATGAATATCCTTCAATTTGCCTTTGGAGATGATATCGGCATACATCCATATGCACCTCATAATATTGAAGAATATTCTATAGTGTATACTGGCACACATGATAATAATACTACAAATGGTTGGTTTACAAGCGAGTTAAGCAAAGAACAGCAGGCATTAATCAGAAAGTATTGTCTTTGTGATTTCGAAGAAAAAGATGCCCATAAACATGTGAACAGATTAGCTTTGTCATGCAAAGCAAAACTTGCAATTATTCCTTTACAAGATATCTTAGGTTTATATTCTGATGCAAGAATGAATACACCAGGAACAATCAAAGGTAATTGGCAATGGCGTGCACAACTATCAGATATCAACTATGATGCTTTAAAAGATCTTCATGAACTTACACTACTATTTGGCAGATAAATCAAACCATTTTCTAGTATTTCTATAGAAAAAACAACTGTTTAGAATCTAATAACTTATTTTCGCATTATTATTCACTCAGATAAATATATGAATTCAAACTCCTATCCTATAAAAAGAGCATTAATCAGTGTATCCAATAAAGAAGGCATCATCGATTTTGCTAAATCATTGCATCTATTAGGCATAGAAATAATTTCTACAGGTGGAACTGCTAATTTATTGCATGAAGCCGGTATACCTGTTAAACCAGTAAAAGATATAACAGGATTTCCAGAGATTATGGATGGACGTGTTAAAACATTACATCCAGCGATTCATGGTGGTTTATTAGCAAGATTAAATGATACAAATCATACAGCAGCCATGGAATTACATGGAATACAGTCTATAGATCTAGTGATTGTTAATTTATATCCTTTTGAACATACGATATCAAAAGATGATATTAGTTTTCAAGATGCGATTGAAAATATTGATATTGGTGGTCCGGCAATGGTAAGAGCATCTGCAAAGAATTTTGATTGGACAGCCATTATTGTTAATCCAGCCCATTATCATACAATTCTCCAGGAAATTCATACTACTGGATGCATTAATTATGATGTAAGAAAATCTTTAGCTGGAGAAGCTTTTGCGCATACAGCATATTATGACAGCTTAATTTCGGGATGGTTTGCTAAACAAAATGGAATTGAATTTCCGCAGCAGTTAACATTGCCATATAGAGCCGAACAATCCTTACGATATGGCGAAAATCCACATCAAAAAGCATTTCTTTATGGTAATTTCACTAAGATTTTCACTCAATTACATGGTAAAGAATTATCATATAATAATATCATTGATATAGATGCTGCAAGTAGATTAGTATTAGAATTTGATGATCCTGCTACTGTTATAATAAAACACACTAATCCATGCGGAGTGGGTATTGGACATACATTATCAGAAGCATATCATAAAGCATTTGCAACAGATACGGTATCTCCTTTTGGAGGAATTTTAGCTTTTAATAGAACAATAGACATCGAAACAGCCGAAACAATCCATCCACTATTTGCAGAAGTATTGATTGCACCTTCATTTACTGATGATGCCCTAGCACTATTAACAAAGAAAAAAGATAGAAGATTATTACAATGTTCATTCGACTTATTACAAAAGGCAATTCAAGGGTATCAAGTAAAATCAGTAGCTGGTGGTATTTTAATGCAATCAGAAGATTATGCATTATTAAGAGCTACTGATTTACGTATAGTTACCAATAGACAACCAAGCGAAGAAGAATATGAAGCTATGATGTTTGCTTGGAAAATTGCTAAGCATGTAAAATCTAATGCCATTGTTTATGCTGCTTCAGACCGAACACTTGCTATTGGTGCCGGCCAGATGTCTAGATTAGATTCTGCACGAATTGCAGTTAAAAAAGCTCAAGATGCGGGAATAGATCTAAAAGGATGCGCAGTTGCATCTGATGCATTTTTCCCATTTGCAGATGGAATGTTACAAGCAGTAGAAGCAGGTGCAACAGCAGTAATTCAGCCTGGAGGATCTGTTCGTGATGCAGAGGTTATAGAAGCTGCAAATCAGCATAATGTCAGCATGGTTATTACTGGTATGAGACATTTTCGTCATTAAAGGTATATACGTGAAAACTGTATTTCGGGTATTAAACTATCTATCAGATTTTAAATTACTTCTATTTCTTTCTATTACTTTGAACACCCTGTTCTCGGTACTTAGCACAGTAACTATTATAGTAATTCAACCTGTATTAGAAGCTTTGTTTAATCCCGAATCAATGAATTCCAATCCATTAATATCTAATAATGAGTCTATTTCTGCATCTATCAAACAATGGTTTTTTTCCGCAGTTTTAGATATTGTGAAAAGTGATTCCCACTCTAAAACATTATTTCATTTAGGCTTATTGATTCTATTTCTATTTATATTAAAAAATCTTACAAAATATCTTGGAAACAATGTAAATGTCCGATTAGGGGAAGGAATTTCTAAATCCATTAGAGATCAATTATTTAGAAAAATAATGTCCTTATCAATGGATTATTTCAATCGATCTAAAGTAGGAGATAATATATCTTTTATAACAAACTCTGTTGCTACTATGAATGGAGCCGTATCTCCTTTATTCTTAACAGTGTTTAGACAACCAATAGAAATTGCATTATTCTTGGCTGTTTTATTTTCTTATTCTCCATTTTTAACACTGATAGCATTTAGTACTAGCATTGGTAGTTTACTTATTATCAAATTGAGTACAAAAGCAATCAAAAATTATGCAAGTAGAATGTTATTTTCTATGCATGCACTTACATCATTAATTCAAGAAATGATTTCTGGTATCCGTTTAGTAAAAACTACTGCTACAGAAGAAAAAGCGACTTCTCAATTTGAACAAGAAACTCAACGATATGTAAAGGCATCTGTAAAAAATCAAAAATTGGTAGACTTAGTACCTGCATTAAATGAGATACTTGCAATATCTGCTTTATGCGCTGTTTTATATGTTGGCGGAAATCAAGTATATGCCGGAGAGTTAAAACCACAGGAATTAATGACTTTCCTTTTTGCTCTTTTTAGTATTATGTCTCCTATAGCACAACTAACTAATACTCCTGCTGTAATTCAAAAAGGGATAGTAGCAGCAGAAAGTGTATTTGATATTATCGATCAACAACCTACAGTCAAAAATGGTAATACTTCAATCAAAACATTTACTTCTTCAATTACTGTAGATAATCTGCATTTTTCTTATGATGGTAATCGTGAAGTATTGCATGATATTCATCTTAGCATTGATAAAGGAAAAACCATTGCATTGGTTGGACAAAGCGGAAGCGGAAAATCTACAATGAGTGATCTGATTGTGCGATTATATGATCCAAATAAAGGAAGTATCTGTGTAGATGGTATCAATATCAAAGAATTTTCGATTGAAGAATACCGTCAATTATTTGGAATCGTTTCACAAGATTCTTTCTTATTTAATGATACCATAGCTGAAAACATCTGTTTTGGTAAAAACACAATATCTGAAGATGAAATGATCTATGCAGCTAAAATGGCCAATGCACACGATTTTATTATGAGCTTACCACTGGGATATCAAACAAAAATTGGTGATAGAGGTGTATTGCTTTCCGGTGGACAAAAACAGCGTTTAGCAATTGCTAGGGCTCTTGTACGCAAACCCCAAATACTTATTTTTGATGAGGCAACTTCTGCATTAGATGCAGAATCTGAACATTTAGTTCAAGAAGCAATACATAATTTACTACAAGGTAGAACTGCTCTTATCATTGCTCATAGATTATCTACAATTATTGATGCTGATTGTATTTATGTTTTTGATAATGGCGCTATTGCAGAATCTGGAACACATAAAGAATTATTAGAAAAAGGCGGTATTTATACTCGTCTATGCTCTTTACAAACGCTTGATATACAATAAATTAGAATCATTTTTTGAGTTTACTATACATATGGCTTCTTATCCTTTTTCTGACATAGAACCTAAATGGCAACAATATTGGATAGATCATAATATCAATAAAGTTGAAGATGATTTTTCTAAACCTAAATATTATATCTTAGATATGTTTCCTTATCCTAGTGGTGCCGGATTACATATAGGTCACCCAGAAGGATATACAGCTACTGATATAATTGCTCGATATAAAAAAATGAGGGGATTTAATGTTTTACATCCAATGGGATTTGATGCTTTTGGCTTACCAACCGAGAGATATTCTATGGTTACTGGGATTCATCCAGCAATTGCCACAGAAAATAATATCAATACATTTAAAAGACAATTAAACCTATTAGGATTAGGGTATGATTGGTCACGAGAAGTAAATACTACTCAATCATCATATTATAAATGGACACAATGGATGTTCTTAAAAATTTATAATTCATGGTATGATACAGATCTTCAAAAAGCAAGACCAATCTCTGAATTACCTATTCCTCATAATATCATTGAACCAAAAGAAATAGAAGCCTATAAAGATGATTTCCGTTTAGCATATGCTGCTAATATTCCTGTAAATTGGTGTGAAGCTTTAGGAACTGTTCTAGCGAATGAAGAAGTAGACGAATGGAAGGATAAAGGCTATACGGTTGAACGCCGCCCTATGCGTCAATGGATGATTCGCATTACTGCTTATGCCGAACGCTTATTGAACGATTTAGAGATTGTTGAATGGCCATCAAGTACTAAAGAAATGCAAAAACACTGGATTGGTATGTCTGAGGGGGCAGAAATACAGTTTCAATTAGCAGAATATCAATCAGAATATATCACTGTTTTTACAACAAGACCAGATACTGTTTTTGGCGCTACTTATATAGTTTTAGCTCCAGAACATCCTCTTGTTCAACAAATTACTACCGATGCATATTCACATCAAGTACAAGATTATATTCATCTAGCTAGCACAAAAAGTGATTTAGAAAGAACAGAATTAGCTAAAGATAAAACTGGTGTTTTTATTGGTGCTTATGCTATTAATCCAGCTACTTTAGAAAACATTCCAATTTGGATTGCTGATTATGTACTTGCTCACTATGGAACAGGAGCAATTATGGCAGTTCCTGGGCATGATGAAAGAGACCATTCATTTGCTAAGCAATATGATTTACCCTGTATTCAAGTAGTAAAACATAGTAATAATGAAGTGGTCGATATCCATAATGCAGCATTTACTGAATATGGAATATCATATAATTCATCGAACGATCGTACTGTACAATTAAATGAATTGCCAACAATAGAAGCAAAAAAGAAATGTATAGAATGGCTTCAACAAAATGGAATTGGCAAAGGTAAAATACAGTTTCGTTTAAGAGATTGGTTGTTTTCAAGACAACGCTATTGGGGCGAACCAATTCCAATCGTTCATTTTCCAGACGGCTCAAGACGTTCTTTAGACTTGGATGAATTACCTTTAACATTGCCAGAAGTTAAAGAATATAAGCCTGCAGGAACCGGAGAATCTCCTTTAGCAACAGTAGATTCTTGGATTAATTGGCAAGACCCAAAAACAGGTAAAACAGGCAAATTAGAAACAAATACTATGCCTCAATGGGCAGGTTCATGTTGGTATTATTTACGTTATGCAGATCCACATAATCAAGAGATATTTTGTTCTAAAGAACTTGAACAATATTGGATGGGTGGAAATCCGGAAAGTGGTGGTGTGGACTTATATGTTGGTGGGTCTGAACATGCTGTTTTACATTTATTATATGCTAGATTTTGGCATAAATTTCTATTCGATTATCAATTAGTATCTACAAAAGAACCATTTGCTCGCCTTTTTCATCAAGGATTAATTTTAGGTGAAGATGGTCGCAAAATGTCCAAATCACTAGGAAATGTTGTAAATCCAGATGATATTGTTAAGCTGTATGGAGCAGATTCTTTACGTTTATTCGAAATGTTTATGGGGCCTTTAGAAGCCTCAAAACCATGGGCTTCTAAAGGTGTAGAAGGTGTTAATAGATTCTTAAATAGGGCTTGGAGATTAATTGCTACAGAAGATGGGCAATTATCACCGCTTATTCAAAAGAACTTTATTCATAATCCCGAACATGAATATATTCTTCATACTACAATTAAAAAAGTTGGTGAGGATATCGAAACTTTAGGCTTCAATACTGCAATATCTCAAATGATGATTTTTGTTAATGAATTTACAGCTTTAGAACATAAGTCTTTAGAAGCAATGAGTTCATTTGTAAGGCTTTTAGCTCCATTTGCCCCACATATCGCCGAAGAATTATGGTCTTTTTTAGGAAATACAACAAGTATTTTCACCTATGATTGGCCATTATATGATGAATCAAAACTTATTCAATCTACTGTTGAAATAGTTATTCAAGTAAATAGCAAGATAAGAGCTAGAGTATCTGTATCTGCTGATGCAACCGAAGAACAACTAGAAACTATAGCACTTGCTGAAGAACAGGTAAAAAAGAATCTAGAAGGCTTAACTATTAGGAAAAAGATTATTGTTCCTGGAAAATTGGTGAATTTCATCGCGAATTAACTGTATGGTATTTAAACACTTACTTTGGATTTCTCATCGCTTTGGAACCTCTTTAAGAAAAAGAGGTTTTATTGCATTTACCAAAAGTGTTGCTACGGGAAGCATTGCAATTGGTTGTATTGCATTATTATTAAGTTTAGCTGTATTAGATGGTTTTCAAGAATCGTTAGAAAAAAATGCAATTAAATTTACAGCTCATATAAGAGTTCAATCCTTTAATGGAGAAAAACCAGCAGAATTACCAGATATAGTTCTTCAATATCCAGGCATACAATCAATTGAAAAATCTATTCAAAGAGAGGGTCTAATCAGAAAAAATTCTCAAGGTGAAATTGAAGGGGTTCTATTAAAAGGGATAGATGACCAACAAGAATTTAGTTTAAGGCCAAAGCATTTAGAGGTCGGATCTTTCAATTTTACTACAGATTCATCTAAAGAAATTATCATAAGCAAAACATTGGCTGATAAACTTAATGTGTCTATTGATAGCTCTGTAATTTTTACAGTAATGACATTTAATCCTTCTCAGCCTAATATTCCTATTCCGATTAATGCAAAATGTATCATTAAAGGAATTTATTCAACTGGCATGTCCCAATACGATGATATATATATTTTTATTCCAAAAACTACTCTAAATACGATTATTGGATTAGATAAACATGAATTTACTCATTATGAAATAATGACTAAAGAAAACTATCCAATAAAAGAATTATCTGAATGGATTCAAGAACAAGTTCCTTATCCACTTTTTGTTCAAAATGTTTATGACTTACATGGAGGAATGTTTAATTGGATAGAACTTCAGAAAAAACCAATTCCCATTGTTTTAAGCTTAATTAGTATAGTTGCTGTTTTGAATATTCTTACTTCGCTTTTAATATCTGTTTTAGAAAAAACAAAAAGCATTGGAATTCTTCGATCTATTGGTATGAATCAACAATCTATTGTCTTGATGTTTATATGGCAGGGTTTAATTGTTGGGCTTTCTGGGATATTTCTTGGATGTGCAATTAGTTTTGGATTATGCTCTTTACAACAACATTATGGTTTGATAACCTTAAAAGCAGATTTATATTTTGTAGATACACTTCCGATTAAGATTTCTGCATGGCATTATTATCTGGTATGCAGTATTTCTCTAATTTTATCGCTTATATCAACGTTTATTCCAGCATATATTGCATCTAGAATAGAGCCCACTAAAGCTTTGCGATTTTCATAATTCTTTGCCTTTTTTCCACTTCTGTATAGTATAAGAGATAGCCGTTTTTGGATCTACTATCGTATCCGATTCGTGAATGCAATGCCAATTATCTACGGGGAAAGTAAAGAATATATCTGCTTGGGGCTCGATATGGATTCTAGACACATGTACCAAAGAGCAAAAATGTAATGTATCTGTAAATAATGTTGCACCCCCAATAATAAATGCTTTTTTACTATCTAATGTTTGCACTTTAGAACACGCTTCAGAAAAAGAATCAACAATATAGAGCGCTTCTTGTGTTGGAATTTTTTTTGACGTTATAACAATATGATCTCTACCTGGTAATATATTCCCTAAAGACTTAAATGTATTATATCCCATAATCATGGGATAATTCATGGTAATAGATTTAAAATATTGCAGTTCAGAAGGAATATGCCATGGTAAGCCTTGATGTATTCCAAAAGCTCCATTATCTGCTATAGCCATTATTGCTTCAAGTTCAAATGGGGTTTTCATTAGTTTAATGACATAGGAAATACATAATGAGCTGCATTATTATGAAACATTACTTCATCAATTTCTGCATCCATATATCTTTGCATTGGAAACTTAGATAAGCATTCTTCAATTTCTTCCATATCTTCGCCAAACATGATAATCCACAACTTTGTTCTGTCTGCAGATAATGTATATGTAGAAACAACACCTCTGCCCATAAGCTTATTTATATATGCACGTTGAGGAGGAATTAATGAAGTAAATTCTGGTGTAAATGTACCAGGTAATGCTACAGTTATCATAAAACATTTCATATAAACCTTTTTATTCTAAAGCTGGTGAAGAAAAAACCAGCATTTTTTCTCGGGAATATTCTTTAATACTATATGGTATGCCACCCCATCCTAATCCAGATGAGTCCCTTCCACCAAAAGGCATCCAATCTACTCTAAATGCTGTATGGTCATTTAACATCACAGCACTTGCATTCAGTTTCTTCATGATATAAAATGCTGTATCTGTATTCTTTGTAAATACAGATGCTTGAAATCCAAATTGTAATGCATTGGCCCTTTCTATGGCTTCATCTACAGTATTATAAGAATAAATACATAATACAGGACCAAATATCTCTTTTATAGATACTGTTGCATCATCTGGTGGATTAATTAATATTGTTGGCTTATAGAGAGTTTCAGAGATTGCTTTACCTCCACATGCCAATATTGCTCCTAATTGAATTGCTTCCTGTACCCATGTATGTACTCTCTGTATCTCTGATGGATGTATTAATGGCCCACCCTCTGTTTCAGGAAATAATGGATCACCAATAATAAATGTATCTGCTAATTTTACCATGTGTTCAATAAACTCAGAACATATAGTATGATGAACAAATATTTTTTGTACAGAAACGCATACTTGTCCAGAATGATAAAATGCTGCTTTTATCAATGGTTTTAATGCCGATTTCCAATCTGCATCTTCTGCTATAATTACTGGTGCAACACCACCATGTTCAAGTGCACATCGAGTTCCTGGGGCTAATAATGAGCGTAATTTCCAACCTATTTCTGCTGAACCAATAAAAGATAAAAATGCAAAACGTGAATCTGACACCAATCGTTCGGCAATATGAGATGCACAAACTAGTGTTTGACACCATTCTTTGGGCAATCCAGCGCTATATATCATGTCTACTAAAGTAATACATGATCTTGGTGTTGATCCTGCTGGCTTTATAATAATTGGGGTTCCTGCAGCTATTGCTGGTATAACTTGATGAATAATCAAGTTTAAAGGATGATTAAATGCGCTGATTGCAAATACCACACCAATAGGTTCATAGATAGTAAAAGCAAGTTTCCCTTTGGATGACTCTGTAATTCCCATTGGAATCTGTTCACCATGCATAGTACGCATTGTATCAATTGCGCTTTTTACTCCTTGTATTGCCCTCATTACCTCTACTTTAGAATCACTATATGGCTTTCCACCTTCTTTTACAGCAATTATTGTTAATTCTTCTATCGAGCTTTGCATTATTACAATTAGCTTTTCTAGTATGGCAATTCTTTGATATGCTGGCAACTGTTTACTCTGATCCTTAAACAATCTATAGGCTATATCAAGCTTTTCTTGAGCTTGTTCAAAATTCTGTAATGGGATTTCATCTATTTTTTCCCTAGTAAAGGGAGAGTAAATGTGCAGCATGATTATGAAAACTATTGAAAATTGATTGTTATTACATACTAAAGATATAAAAAAAAGCGACATATCCTCTAAGACACAGGGAAGCCTATAAAGATAATGTCGCTATTCTATAAATTATTATAACTATAATATATTTTCAATTATTGCTTAACAAGCTCTATCGAAGCATTTAATTCTACTTCATCACCTACAACTGCTCCGCCATTGTCTAATAATTTACTCCAAGAAACACCATAATCTTTACGATTGATTGTTCCTGTAATTTTAAAGCCTGCAACGGTTTGTCCCCATGGGCTTTTGGCAATTCCACCAAATTTAGCATCTAAAGATACTTTTTTTGTGATGCCATGCATTGTAAAATCACCTGTCAACTTATAGCCATTACCTGATTTAGATAATTTTGCATTTTTTAAAGTGATTGATGGATAGGTATTTACATCAAAAAAATCAGCGCTTTTTAAATGCTCATCACGTTTTGCATCATCTGTATTAATAGAAGCTGATTTGATTGTTACATCAATATTAGCATCTGAAAAATCAGATTTGTCTGAAGCAACTTTTACATCAAAATCACCAAATTTTCCATCAGCTTCAGATACAACCATATGGCTTACTGAAAACTTAATAGATGAATGTGAACGGTCTAAATTCCATTTTGTGTTTTGTGCATTCATGCCAAATACACCAAATACAAAGACAACTGCGATAATTACAAATTTTTTCATAGAAAAAACTCCAAATTGTATAAAAAAGTGAACATTAGTTCATCGGTATATCTAATAAAAGTATCGTTGAGTTTTTGGATATATTCAGCTTAATTGATGATATATCTGTTATTCCTAAACCATCTCTTCTTTGCAACACTTTGTCTTCTACTATTGCTGAACCTTCTATAATAAACAGATATAAGCCATTAGATGGTTTCTTCATAGTATATATATATTCTTTATCAACTGTAAAATCACCTATTGATATATATGCATCTTGATTTATCCATAAAGATTCATCATCTATATCCGGCGAAACAATAGTTTTAAATGTATTGGTCTTCTCTAATCGACCAAACATTTTTTGATCATATAATGGTGCAATATTTCTATGCTTTGGTAAAATCCAGATTTGCAAAAATTCTACAGACTCTGTATTACTATCATTACTTTCCGAATGGATAATTCCTGTTCCAGCAGACATTATCTGAATTTCACCCTTTTTGATTGTTCTTTTGGTTCCTAAACTATCCTGATGAACCAGAGTACCTTCTAAAGGAATAGAAATAATTTCCATATTGTCATGACCATGTCTTCCAAATCCCTCGCCAGCAGCTACTGTATCATCATTTAATACTCGTAAAACACCAAAATTCATGCGCTCTGGATTAAAATAATTAGCAAAACTAAATGTATGGTATGTTTCTAGCCATCCATGATTTGCATATCCACGAGAATCTGCTGAATGAAATATTAAGCTCATCGTATTCCTTCCTGAAACTCTGTATCCAACACAATTAATTTGTCACATAATTGAATAAAAAGTCTACACTCTTCTTCTGTATATGCTGTACTCAATTTTTGAATTGTTTCCGTCATCTTAGGAAATATATCTTGTAAAATTTTTCTTCCTTTTTCTGTAATCTTCGTTACCGACAAACGTTTATCTTGCTCAGATTTACAACGTTCTACATAGCCTAAAGATACCAAGCCATCGATTAATCTTGTGATATCAGGGGCTTTTTCTAACATTCTACTACTAATTTCACATCTTGCATGTCCTTCTGGATATACTCCATTCAATATCCTTAGAATATTATACTGATTTGGAGTTATAGAAAATTCTAAACATGCCTTTTCTAATTGATTTCTTATCAAATCTGCACAAACAAGTAAACTAAGTATAACCTCATGCGTAGAGGATTCAAATGAAGTTTGCTTCAAACGCTTATGTAAATGTGTAATTGTCATATACAAATATATGTGTTTGAACATATATGTTGCAACACATATCATCATATTTTTTTTCTGGGGATACAAAGTATGATTTATTTCATAGGTAATTCTCTTGCACCAAATACATCAACTATATGTTGTTCTGTAGTATTAAGGGGTCTTTGAGGGGGAGGAGGAGGAATAATTTTTTCTTCTTTTTTCAAGAAAGAGGTATTTGATGATAAAGATTCCAAACCGCCTTGATTTTGTGTTTTTGGAATATCTTTGACAATATGATCTGAAGGTATCTGAAAAGAATGAGAATGAGCTACTTGAGAAACAGAGCCTTCGCACTCTATGTGTAGAGTATATCTTGTTTGAAAGAAAGTGGAAATTAATGCAGAAATATCCTTAGATCTGGATTGTAATTGATCTGCAATAAATTGCTGTTTAGCAATCAATTTGATTGTATTTTCTTTGAATTGAAGCACAACTGACTGAAGTAAGATTTGTAAACCTGGGTCACAAGTATGTACAAATGAATCCCAATCTTGGGGAAGGATAGGTACTTCTTTGGTGATTGTATTATTACTATTTACAGATAGCTCAGGAGTTTTTTTTTTCTGAATTTCAGAGCTATCATTGTGAGAATGTGTTGCCTTAGGAATTGATAAATATTCACCAGATTGAATTTCTTTAAGCAAAGCAGAAATTTCAATTGTAGAATCCAGAGAAGCCATTTGCGTTAAAGCAAGTTCGAATCTTACTCTAGGTTGAGTAGCATATCGTAAACTTTGTTCAGAAGTAGAAATAATATTCATTAGTCGAAGCAATTGACTTTGAGTAAAGTATGCTGCTTCTTTGGTGTATATTTCATGATAAATCGAAGAGTTTTCGATAAGTTTTGTAGAACCAATAGCAAGCACAGTCAGTAAATTTCTTAGATGTTCTAAAATGCCATTCATACATTCTTGAATATCATATCCTTTAATCAAGACTTCATTAGCAATGATGAACATCTCTGCAATATTTTTATCTCTAATTGCTTTTGTAATTCTAAAAAAGAATTCTGTGTCAATTAAATGCAAAGCTTGATGAACATCGCTAGAAACAATAGTATTACCACAAAAAGCCCTAACCTGATCGAAAATACTTTGAGAATCACGCATGGAACCATCTGCTTTCCTTGCAATTGCAATTAAGGATTCCTCATCTATAGAAATATGTTCATGAACTGCAATCTTGCTAAGTTGGCTAACAATTGTATCAATTTCCATTCTGCGGAAATCAAACCTTTGGCATCGTGACAAAATAGTTGCTGGAACTTTATGAACTTCTGTAGTTGCAAATATGAACATTAAATGAGGAGGAGGTTCTTCTAATGTTTTCAATAATGCATTAAATGCAGAAGTAGATAACATATGAACTTCATCGATTATATACAGTTTATACTTCCCGTGAACAGGCGGATAACGAGAATTTTCCCTTAATTTCCTAATATCATCAACGCTATTATTAGAAGCACCATCAATTTCGATAACATCGATCGAGCGGCCATCTACTATATCTTTACAAGATGCACAAATATTGCATGGCTCAGCATCTGGCCCAGGCTGTAAGCAATTAAGTGCTTTCGCAATAATTCTTGCAGATGTAGTTTTTCCTACACCTCTTGGCCCAGTGAATAAATATGCATGATGAACTCTTCCAGACAAAATCGCATTTTTTAGTGTAGTAGAAATGTGGTCTTGCCCAACAATCTGTGCAAATGTCATTGGCCGCCATTTACGGGCAGTGACAATATAATGTTCAGATGAGTTCGGTTCTTGGGACATAATTATATAGAGATAAGTTTATTGTTTTGACTTCTTAAAAGCTTCGATTTTTTCACGAGTATTAATATAATCGTTTACTTCTCTATATGTTTTATTGGGAACAGTTTCAAAAATATCTGCATCCTGAACATCCAGAGAAAATATAGAAGAAGTACATGCAACCCATACATTAAATGTTTGGCCTCTTCGGCAATATTGTTCTTTTGCAAAAGCCATCGCTATTTCTGGGTCAGGAGCATGTACCGAACCCACATGATTATGGTGTCCACCACTTTTTGTCTGAACAAAAACTTCATAGGTTTGAAATTGATCTAGTTGTTCTTTTGGGATGAAGGCAGTTTCTGGATTTTCTGGAATGCCTGCCCTATTAATACGTGGATCGAGTGATGAAATTGTTGGCATAATACTACTCATCAATATTCTAAAAGGTATATCAAAAGCTTGATATTAAGTGCATATTTTTTGCAAATCTACAATATTCATTTCAGTTTCTTGCTGTAATCGGAGTAATAAGGTTTAATTTTGTACTGATAGCATTATCAAAATTAGATATGCTATCTTTAATCTTTAATATACAATGTAAGAAATAGTATGAATTTTATAGATAGCGCAGTAATTGAAGTTAGTTCTGGCAAAGGTGGCAGAGGCCATGTTAGTTTTAGAAAAGAAAAATATGTTCCATTAGGTGGACCAGATGGTGGTAATGGAGGCAAAGGAGGGGATGTAATTATAGAAGCAGATAGACAATTAACCACTCTTTTAGATTTTCGTTATCAACGTAGTTATGAAGCTGAAGATGGAAAACCTGGTGGTTCATCACGTTCTACAGGTAAAAGTGGCAAAGATAAAATAGTTCGTGTTCCAGCTGGAACAGTTATTATCAACTATGAAACAGGTGAAACATTAGTTGATTTAACAAGAGACAAACAAAGATATACCGTTGTTCATGGTGGTAGAGGTGGTAGAGGAAACTCGGAATTTACTACATCTGTAAATCAGGCACCAAGAAATGCAGAACCAGGAGAACCCGGAGAAGAACTTACATTAACTTTAGAATTAAAAATACTTGCAGATATTGGATTAGTAGGTTTTCCAAATGCTGGAAAATCAACCTTAATCTCTGTCTTATCAGCTGCCAAACCAAAAATAGCTGATTATCCTTTTACCACATTAGTTCCAAATTTAGGAATGGTTTATGTTGGAGAAGAAAGATCCTTTACAATAGCGGATATTCCTGGATTAATCGAAGGAGCCCATGAAGGCAAAGGCCTGGGAATACAATTTTTACGTCATGTAGAAAGAACTCGATTATTAGTATTCCTTTTAGATGCAATGAGTGGAGACCCTGTTAATGAGTATACTGTACTATGCCAGGAACTAGAAAAATACAATCCAGATATGTTGCTAAAACCTAGGATAATCTGTATTAGCAAAATGGACACAGTTACGCAACCAGATCGAGAAATTTTAGATTCATTGAACTTTGAACAAAGTGGCGACTATCCAATAATGCATATTTCTGCTGTTTCTGGTGAAAAAATAGAAGATCTTAAAAAAATGATGTGGACAGTATTAAAAAAATCATGGGAAGAAGAAACTAATTAAGAAGCGACCCCGAGAGGACTCGAACCTCCGACATCAAGTTTAGGAAACTTGCGTTCTGTCCAGCTGAACTACGGGGTCTAATTTAATGAATACGCTCATCTGCTTGCAACAGCAATCGATACATCGAATGATTGGATTCTGGCTGATGAAACATTATTGCAATTATCAACAAAGATAATGCATGTACATCTGCTTGATACAAATTCATCAATGATCCCCTATCAATTATCTGTTCGATTTGCTCTTGTTTTAAGATACCTAATTCCTGATATTGTACCAATAGTCCCCAAGCCTCAGGAGAAAAGACTTCTTTTTCTATATCATTTAGAATTCTATGTTTGAATGACGTTTCACTAGTTTGAGACCCAATAATAAGATTGCCAGCTTCAATCCTTTCTGCTATCCAGCTAAGTGCAGTTGATATTTCTACTACTGTGAAACCTCTTCTTTCTAATTCCTGTAGTTTTTCACCAGAAGGTTTTCCACCAATTTGCATATGCTGTACAAATTCAGCTATTATTTTGATAATTCTTTCGTACATAAATATGCCAGAGATATGTGATTAAGATTGTCCAGCATGCATATACTTTGTTTCAAGTGTACTCATAATTTTCTTTTCTTCTGGCGTAGAATCATTATATCCAGCTAAATGCAGTGCACCATGCGCTGCCAATCTTAATATCTCTTCCGTTAATGTTACACCATATTCAACAGCTTGATTACGAGCAGTATCAGCACTTATGTAAACCTCTCCTTCCAAAGGGTTCTCGCTTAATGGAAAAGTAATTACATCTGTAGTATAATCATGTTGTAAAAATTCAAGATTTAATTCATGGATTTTTTCATCTGTTACGATGATAACATTAATCTCTGCTTCCTTTATTCCTTCACTTGCAAATACGCGGCGAACCACTTCTTGAATCTTTGTACGAGGAACAGGTTTCTGATTTGATTCATTAAATACCTGTACTTGTATTTTATTATTTCGTGAACTCATAGAACCATACACTCCGCATTCTAAATGAATTATATGTCGGCCGCATTCTTCATAGAATATTCAGTATCAACATAAAAATTGAATATGATGGCTATAGTCTTTTCAGCACCATGTAATACAATGTGCGATAACAAACTACATAGTATAAGTTCCCCACAAACAAAGCTTTAGATATACTTGTAATTGTCTAAAAAACCTAACTATTCACTATCAATATGCAAAAATACGATAATCTTTGTTATTTATACTCTCATGATAGTAGTATTCTTTTTTAACATTACAAATGAATCCCCTAAAACCGCTTAAAATTTTGTTATTTTTGCAACTTGCTTTTTTTTGAATTGTAATTACATTATCGGTTTTTTCCACTGTTAATGATGGTACCATGCATACAATTACATCACTTCGTGCAAAAGAAATTTTACAGTCTTGCAATGGCTCTACTATAGCTGTTGTAGGAGACATTATGTTAGATAAATATTTTTGGGGTAGTGTAACAAGGATTTCCCCAGAAGCACCTGTCCCTGTAATTGATTTAGAAGATGAATCATTGCATTTGGGTGGTGCAGCAAATGTAGCGGGTAATCTTAAAGCATTAGGAATCAAACCTTTACTTTGTGGCATTGCAGGTACAGATAATTCTGGACATTCCTTATTAGAAATCTTAAAAGAGAATGGGTCTTCAACTAATGGTATTGTATGCTTAGATTCTAGGCCAACAACAGTTAAAACTAGAATTATAGGAAATAATCAACAAATGGTTCGATTAGACAGAGAAGTGAGAACCGATATTACAAATCAAGAAGCAGACATTATAATACAAACACTTAAAAACGCAGATCATTTGTCTGGAATTATTCTTGAAGATTATAATAAGGGAGTAATGACAGAATATATGATTCATACTATTTGCGCTTTTGCTTTAGAGCATAAAATCCCTGTTTTTGTTGACCCAAAGTTTAAACATTTTTTTTCTTATCAACATGTTGCTTTGTTCAAACCAAATAAAAAAGAAGCTCAAGAAGCTTTGGGATTTGCTTTAAAGTCAGAAGACGATATCATAAGGGCAGGAAAAGAATTATTGTTAAAACTTCATTGTCAAAATGTACTTTTAACACTTGGGGAAAAAGGAATGATGTTATTCGAACATAATGGGTCTATTTCTTCTGTGCCAACAAGGGCAAGGAAAGTTGCTGATGTTTCTGGTGCCGGTGATACTGCAATAGCAACTTTAGCTGCAGCTGTTGCAGGTGGTGCAACTATGCAAGAGGCCGCTATTATGAGCAATTTTGCAGCAGGATATGTTTGCGAATTACCCGGCATAGTTTCTATACAACCAGTACAATTAATAGAAGCAATACAATTAGATGAAGAATAATCTCAATGAGTAAGTTCATACAGCCAGATAATAGCGTTTTAGATATACAAGATCCGCTGAATCTACATTTTTCTATAAGTGAAATATTCCATTCATTGCAAGGAGAAGGTGTAAGAGCAGGTGAACGTTGCGTGTTTATCCGTTTACAAGGATGCTCTTTACGTTGTTCTTGGTGTGATACAGCTTATGCTTTAAACCACAAAAAAGGTGGCTTTGATATGAAAGGTGAAGAAATATTATCAAAAATAGAAGAATTTGATTGCAACTTTATAGAGTTTACTGGCGGTGAGCCATTAGAACAAGTAAATATATATCCACTAATGACATTTTTATGTGATAAGGGCTACACAGTAGCAATCGAAACAGGTGGACATATTAATACTCAGTTTGTAGACACAAGAGTAATTAAAATCATCGATATGAAATGCCCAGATTCTAAAATGAGCTCTTTAAATAATTATGACAATCTACTTTTAATAAATGCTCAAGATGAAGTTAAATTTGTTCTTGCTTCAAGAACAGATTATCTATGGGCAAAACAAATTGTAGAACAGTATCAATTAATCAACTCATGCAAGGCGGTACTATTTTCATGCGTTTTTAATCAATTAGCATTTGCTGATCTTGCTGAATGGATATTAGAAGATAGACTTGATGTGAAAATGCAATTACAAATGCACAAATTTATCTGGGACCCCATGGCCAGAGGAGTGTAAACACTTATAAAGGCAACAGAGCAAAAGTTGAATCAGATTGAAATTCATCTAAAAATTCAACTGTAAATGTGCCTTCAGAAGAGGAAAAACAACGCAAAAGCAATGTTTGCATTGAATCAACTTCTTTTGCAGATAATAATGCTTCTTTACATGCAGACATCATGCCCTGTATAAGAGTGCCATTTTGAACAGAAAAACCAAAATCAGCTCCATTTACATCGCCAAATGATGGAACTGCTTTTACAATAACTTCCGAACACATTGCAGTATTCATTTATTAACTCTAATTGTACATATACTTGAGTTGAATAGTAAACGCAATTACAATGCCAAAAATATGGAACAAAGAACATCGCTTTTTGAGACAATGAAGAAAAAATCTGCACATTCTAGAAGTTTAAAACAAACTCCTGAACAGCTATTGTTTCAATTAAATTTTGATGAACATGGGGCTTATCTACGTATAATCGATGAACAAAGGCAAGAAATAGAGCCAGATTCAAAAGCATATAAAGGACCGATACGAGATTTTTTACAAGCAATAGATGCCATTATATTAAAATCTGCTTTTACTATAAATTGGGATAAACCTTCCGGTAGAATCTATTTTGCAGAACATGATCATCTTATTTGGCTTCTTAGAAAATGTCCAAATGTAATAGATGCTGCAATGCGTCCAATTCAGTTTGCATCAGAAGATTTAAAAGGAGAAATCCACCTTTCTATTCAGCCTCATGAAGCTCAATATGAAACAAATTTCTTTTTAGTGTTTAAAAGAAAAACAATTAGTCCTATTATGGCGCTTACTGATAATAGCGTCTATGCAAATGGCAAAATTTATGAGATTAATCCTACTGGTGGCAAACCCCAATTATTAAGACTATTTCAAACATTGATCTTTCCCCATGAAATAGAACATTATCTCTCATTACTTTTGTCTGCCTATCCAGGCATTCACATTTCTTATAAAAAATACAAAGTAGAAGAAGGTGAAATCCGCTCTACTATTCCTAGTTTATTTTTTGAAAAAATAGATTCTGAGAATACCCTATATCTTAGAATGTCTCAGTCTATACCAGAAACAGAACCAACTTTGATGGAACAATATGATATTCAAAGATATGTATCTGTAAATGATACGGAAAAAAGAATACTCATCAGCAGAATACAAGAGATAGATTTGATTGCTTTTGTAGAAAATTTATCTAAAAAGCTATATCATATCAAAAAAATGGCAAGGACATCATCTGATTTTATTGTTGATGGTACATTATTCATCATACATGAAGAATTAGCAAGAGAATTTATTAGAAAAGAATTACCATTATTAGTAGATGAATTTGCTGTTTTTGGAGCAGAAAATTTAAAATCCTATAAAATTAAATCAGTCAATCCTACTTTGTCTGTTAATTTTAGCCATGGAATTGATTTTCTAGAAGGAGAAGTTGATTTTATAATTGATGAAGAGCATTTTACTTTATTTGATGCTCTCACTTTTTACAAGCAACATGGTTATGTGCAACTTTCTAATGGCACTCAAGCAATACCCAATATCGACTATATGCGAAAATTGGAAAGGATATTTTTTAAACATAAAAAGAAAGTAAAAGTCACATTTTTTGATTTACCAATCATCGAAGATTTATTAGAAGAAAATGCAGCAGAAAAATCTTTTCCTTATGCAAAATCTATTTTTAGGGGCTTTACTACATATCATAAAGCAAAATACAAAGTTCCTTCGCTTAATGCAGAGTTAAGGCCATATCAAATACTGGGATATAAATGGCTTAGATATTTACATGAACATAATTTAGGAGGCTGTTTGGCAGATGATATGGGGCTTGGAAAAACACTGCAAACAATTGCATTGTTAGCCTCGATATATCCCGAAGCACAAAAAAGCACATTAATTGTAATGCCAAAAAGCTTATTGTTTAATTGGGAACAAGAATTACAAAAATTTGCTCCTAACATTAAATATTATACCTATTATGGACAATACAGAGATTTAGAATTAGCCGACAAAGCAGAAGTAATTCTTACAACATATTCAGTATTAAGACATGATATTCAGCACATTAAAGAAAAAGAATTTCATGCCATAATACTTGATGAATCACAAAATATCAAAAACCTTAATTCAAGAACAGCAAAAGCTGCAATGCTATTACACGGAAAATTTAGGCTTGCTTTAAGTGGTACACCCATAGAAAATAATATTGGTGAATTATATTCTCTTTTTAGATTTTTAAATCCTGCAATGTTTGGTTCATCAGAAGAATTTTCTAGGTTATATGCAATTCCAATTCAAAAAGAAAATAGCAAAGATGCTGCCGCAGAATTAAGAAGAAAAATATTCCCATTTATTCTAAGAAGATTGAAAAAAGAAGTAGCCAAAGAATTGCCAGACAAAATTGAACAAACTCTATTTGTTGAAATGTCACCAGAACAAGCTACTTATTATGAACAAAGAAGAAATTTCTATTATCAAACTATAAGAGAAGAAATTGTTAATGAAGGGATTGAAAAGTCTCAATTTCATATATTGCAAGCACTTAGCGATTTAAGACAAATTGCTTCTTCGCCAGAAGTAAAAACAGAAGGGAAAATAATTTCTCCAAAAAGAGAAATTCTTATTGAACAAGTACAAGATGCTGTATCAAATGGACATAAAGTGTTGATTTTTACTAATTATCTTGGTGCTGTAGATTGCATCACTCAAGATTTACTATCGGCTAATATAGGGCATGTATCAATGACAGGGGCTTCTACTAATAGACAAGATATAGTGCATTTATTTCAGACAGATCCTGATATAAAGGTATTTATTATGACATTAAAAACAGGTGGATTAGGCTTAAATTTAACAGCCGCTGATACTATCTTTATGTATGATCCTTGGTGGAATATTGCAGCTGAAAATCAAGCAGTTGATAGATCTCATAGAATTGGACAACATAATACAGTTCTTAGCTATAAGCTTATTGCACGGGGAACAATTGAAGAAAAAATATTACGCCTTCAAGAGAAAAAGAAAGAACTTTTTGATGCAATAATTTCTACAGATTCTGCATCATTAAAATCGTTAACCGAAGATGATATCGAATATATTTTGGGTAAGGAGTCAGATTATGAAATCTAAGCAAACACAAAAAGAAGAGTTTTTAGCTCTATCAGCGGAAATTGTTGAACACTTTAGTATTGGGGAGTTAAATCTTATTTATAATGAATATCTAAGAGGACAGATAATCATTAGAGCTTCTAATAAAGCTTTACAGCAGTTTTTACATATGGCAAAATCAAATATATATCCATCTAAAGATGAGATTGCAATGATTTTAACCCATCTTATTATTGAACCAAAACTGTTAAAAGATTTTATCAAGTTTATTCCTCAACATGTTCTAGATCTGATGCAAAATGTAGTGTGGACAGGTGCAGTGCCTGCAGCAAATCCAGACATAAAAAGGGTTGAAGATATTACTACTTTGCAATTTTCTGAGGATTCTGTACTTCCATCACAGGCTATTGCCAGACCCGAATATTCTCTTTTGGCAATTCAGGAATTTCATCCTCCAATAAACAGAAAAATTCAAAAGATTCAAACTCCACGTTTTTTAAATGTCTGGTTTTATCTTCCTCCTTTAATGACAAAGGCCTTAAAAAGATGTATTGATGCCCCAGAACCTTCTATTTTTGAAACTACAAATCATTCTGATGAATTTCTTGCAAGTACATTTTATTCATACCGAAATAATGAAAGAACTTCAGAAGTATTTACTGAGCTATGTGCATCTGTTCTTCATGAATTTAGCGTGGAGGAAATACATAAACCAGGTGCATTGCTAAGGAAAAAAGCAAAGTCTATAATAAACCTATACGATCTACCAGAATTTTACCCTCATATTGCTGAATATGATACTTTTTCATTCCAATATGTATGCTGGCTTATAATCCATGTTTTTGAACATAATAAAACCGATATACCTTCAGGTTTTGAAGCAATACAATATTGCTATAATGAATTAATATGTGGAAATCTTCCTATCAAAGAGTTTCTTCTGCACTTTTTACATGATGATAATCATCCAAATAATAGTGTTGAATTTATGAACTCAATAACACAAACATTACAATTAATACAGTCTAATACATGGATTCAAGTTGATTCTATGATTATTAGATCATTTATGCATGGACATGTGCCACCTTTTTATACTTCAGAGCCTATTCCTGATGATGGTTCATTTTTAGAATTATCATCACTTGAAAAACCAATTTTAGACCCAATTGTAATCAGAGAAGCTGTTCATCCTTCTCTATTTAAAGGTGTTTTAGCTATTCTAGCAAGTCTTGGTATTATAGATATTCTATTACAAAAACCTTCTCATTATCAATATCAGTTAAAAAATACTAGATATCTTACTCCTGCAGATGGAATTATGTATGTGCGCCTAACTGAAATGGGTGAATATATTATTGGAAAGAAAAAGCATCTTACCACAAAAAAGAAAAGCAGTCAAGACAATTCTTATCTACTTGATAATAATAGACTTATTATTACCATTAAAGGTGATTCTTCACATCGAAGTATAGCATTATCTCCATTTGCATCATCGATGGGAACACATATATTTTCTTTAAATTCTGCAGCCTTTCTAAAGGGATGTCATTCTGTAAGTGATATAGAAAGAAAAATAGTACAGTTCAAACAAATCATACATCAAGATTTACCCGATCATTTTACTCAATTTTTTCAGCAATTATTAGAAAAAGCAAATCCATTAGTACCAGAACCTTTAGATATTGTTTTTAAGTTAAAAAATCAAGGTGAACTTGCAGAGCTTTTTGCCCAAGATTCAATATTAAAATCTCTTGTTAAAAGAGCAGAAGGTTTCAGAATAATTATTGCTAAAAGTGATGTTTTTAAGTTAAAGAAAAGATTAGAAGAATTAGGATATTTTATGGAGTAATACGGATATGAATACACTGTAAAAGTTATTATGTATTCAGGCTTTTACCTATCTTAATTTTACCTATTTTGCAGCATGGACGCTTTTTGGATAATATTAACTGGATCAATTACCGCTATTGCTTGTGCATTGGCAGGCACTTTTTTAGTGCTTCGTAAAATGTCTATGCTTAGCGATGCAATTTCTCATGCTGTTTTACCTGGAATAGTATCCGCATTCCTTCTTACCGGATCAAGAACCGGTTTTCCGGTACTAATTGGTGCTGGAAGTGTTGGATTATTAAGTTCATTTCTGATTGAATATCTTCATAAAAGGGGTCGTGTCCAATCAGATGCTTCTATCGGCGTAACGTTTACATGGCTTTTTGCCTTAGGAATAATCTTAATCTCTACTATGGGTGGTAATATAGATATAGATCCCGATTGCGTGCTCTATGGGGAAATCGCCTATGTGCCATTGGATTTACTTTCAATTGGCAATATTCTTATTCCACAAGCTTTGATTTCTATGGGTAGTGTATTATTACTTACTATCATCATTATTTTTATAGCATTTAAAGAATTAACAATTTCAACTTTTGATCCCGAACATGCTCAATCTATTGGAATAAATACAACTCTTTGGCATTATATTCTTATGGGATGTGTTTCTTTAATTACAGTTGCAGCTTTTGATGCAGTTGGGGCTATTATTGTTGTAGCTCTATTTACAGCTCCACCAAGTGCAGCTTTATTATTAAGTTCAAGATTATCTCATGTATTACTACTTGCTTCTTTGTTTGGTGTAATTGCTGCAATAACTGGCTATTTTTTAGCTATTTGGATGAATGGTTCTATTTCAGGTGCAATGGCCCTTATCACAGGGATCGAAGTGCTTTGTGCAATTATCATTTCTAGAGTAAAGTCACAGTATCAATCTTTAGCAAAACATAAAATGATTGAAATATGATAAAAAAACATCTATATATAGTCTTTATCATCAGCATAGTTTTTTGCAACTATTTCAATAGCAATGCACAGTCCCAATACTGGGAAAAAGTTAATATACCTGCTGGTTTTTCTAATAATTATTGGCTAGATATTTTCTTTATGCCTAGCAATAAACAATTAGGTTGGATATGCGGTTATAATGGAAAAGTAATTAAAACTATTGATGGTGGAGCAAACTGGACAGGCTACAATGTAGATCCAGGAAGAAATCCTATGCTGGAAAGCATCCATTTTCCTAGTGTTTCTATAGGTTATGCATCTGGTACTCAAGGCATTTGGAAATCTCAAGATGGTGGCGCAACATGGTCGGAAATTACACCAGCAGCTGCCAATAATTTATGGGGCTGTTATTTTCCAACAATTGATACAGGCTTTGTTATTGGTGGTGGTTGTGGCATGGCCCAGCAATTTTTTAAGACAACAAATGGTGGAATTTCTTGGACGGTATTCACAGCAAATGCACCTAATATAGGTTTATGTGATTTAATTCTTGAGCCTGGTAAAGATACTGGATATGCTTCTGGAAGTGGACATATATGGAGAACAATTGACAAAGGTACAACCTGGGCATTGTTTTCTCAGTCCAACACGGTAAATGCATGGCAAGAAGAACTTGCTTGGTTAGATAATTCATTTCTTGTTCCTTTTTCTGGAACAACGTGTGCTGGTGGGGGTGCTGGTGGGGGCATGTGTTTTACAACTGATTTAGGTAATAGTTGGAATCGTTTTTCTACTCCAGCATCAATGTTTGGAACATATTTAACATCACCCACAACAGGTTGGGCTTGTGGCACCAATCAAGGTGTATATTATACAAGTGATGCTGGAAAAAATTGGGAAAAAAGAAATTGCGGAACATCTGGCAGTTTAGATGACATTAAAATGTTTTCAGATACCGAAGGATGGGTAGTAGGAGAAGGTGTTTACACATTAAAAAATGCTAAACAAATTGTGTCACCTCAACCTGAAATCAATTTTGGATCTTTATGCGTTCTCTCATCTAAAGTAGATACAATAACAATAACTAATTATTCCTTTAATGGTACAATTGCTACATTGGCTATATCTGGGCCAGCTGCAAGTGATATAACATTATCAGCTTATACTGTAATTTTAGGGTCTTGCGAAACAAAAAGAGTAATTGTTCAATGCAATCCTCTTGTGTCTGGAATCAGAACTGCTGATATTGGAATTACTTTCAGTGATCCTCTTAATTCTCAAACAATCAGGGTGAATGCTTTAGCAAATGAAATTTCCTCTGGAAAGGATACTGTATCGGCAGACTCAATCTCTGTTGGTTATACCAAAGATACTTCAGTAGTATTTACTAATAACACTAATATTCCTATAACTCTTACAGCAATTAAATATCTAGATAATAGTTCTCGTCAACTTGTGCTTTGGAATAAAGCTTTACCATTAGTGATCTTGCCAAAAGACTCTGTAACTATTCCTTATAAAGTATCAATGACGGATACAGGCTGGGTATATCAAAGATTCTCATTTTTATTTGGGCTATGTGATAAAACTATAACTGTTAAAAGTTATGGTATAACACCAGTAATATCAACCCCTTATGATTTTACTATGTTATCCAAATGTTCCACTACTTCCGATTCTACTTTGTATATCAGCAATGTTGGAAATGCGCCTCTATATATAGATAAGCTAAAAATTACTGGAAAAGATGGAGCATATTTTTTGATCAAGAATTCTCCATTAATGCCATTTACTATTCTTCCAAAACAAAAGATGCCTATTACAATCCAGTTTTTAAGACCATCTTCTGATACTATGTCTGTACTTTTCTCTTCACTTTTTGTATATCATTCAGATACCTTAGGCAATAGAACTTCTCCTACAGAAATTCTTCTATTTGGTAAGCCAGGATATGCATTTGTAAAATCTCAATTACAAACTGTATTTGCTGGCAAACATTGTGTTCAAAATAAAGGAAGGGCGGCGGCAGTAGTATATAAACTTGGATTAGGACCTGCGGCAATCTCCTCTATACAATCCTCATTGGGAATAGCAAGAATTGTAAGCCCTCAGAAATTTCCATATAATGTATCAGATACTGGACAGATTGAGATCTCAACTTCCGTATCTACTCCGGGATTGTATTCAGATACACTCACTTTTGTTTCAGGGCCTTGCAAAGAAATAACCAAACTGATTGTAAAAGGTGAAGCCTTATATACTGCTTTTTCATTTGCACCAGATACGATACTTACAGCTACCGTAGATCAGGGTAAATCAACTGATTTAGAATGGAATATCATTTCAACCGGTACAGCAGATGCAGATATTATAAGAATGCAACTAAAAATTAATCAAGAAATACAATTATCTACTTCATTACCTTCACCTGCTTATTTAATTCCAGGTGCTAAAGGAATTGTTAAAGCTACTGTAAAACCAGGCGTAAGTGATACCGTATTAATTGATACTATATGTATTGATGCTTCTAATATTTGCCCATATTCTCAATGTTTTCCTATTAGAATTACTATTAGACAAGCTAGCCTAAGTTATTCAGATACTTCACTAGCTTTTTCGATAACATGTAAAAATAAGACTCAACTAGATACTGTATGGATAGCCAATTATGGGCAATTACCAGATACACTTCTTGCTGCTAATCTTATTCCTGTTAATGGGCCTGTATCTACATTTTCTATTACATCTCTTCCTTTTCCTTATACTCTACAACCTTTAGATTCTGTTCCTATAATTATTAGTTTCAATCCCCTAAAACAAGGAAAATATTCTGCTCAATTAGATATTCTTACTGCCGCTCAAAAAAGAGTTAATGCTCCAACTGATACTATTCATTTATCCGGATTTTGGCTTGCTCCAGTAATCTCAGCAAATATCTCAAATCACGATTTTGGACTTCATGAACAATGTTCCAAAGATATAAGCTTAACAATTACTTTTAATAATCAAGGTCTAGCTTCTGATACATTAACAGTTCTTCCCTTCAATAACATTGCTTTAGATGCAAATACAAATCTGCTGTATATCAAAGACTCCTCATATAATACTATTATTATCAACTATTCACCTAATAAGTCATCTTTAGGAATATGGTATGATACCCTTACTTTATTGAGTAAAACATGCGGTAATTTTATTAAAATACCTCTACAAGGCGAAATCGATAATGCTTCTTTATTATGTGTACCTAGTGCTGTTAATTTTGGACAAATCCTAAAAGATGACTCATCATCTCAAATAGTAGAGATAAATAATAATGGAAGATTCTCAGTAAATATTAACACTGTTTCATTAGCAATTAATAAAACCGAATATTCATTCTCTTCTAATACTACTGTACCATTCTTATTATTACCAGATAGCAGTATGTATATATCAGTAAAAGCTAAGGGTTTAACAGAAGGGACACAACCTATTGATTCTCTTGTAGTTATAGGGCAATCTAGTTGTAATACTGATGTTTTTTGCCCTATAAAAATGACGGTACCTAAAGAAGAATATACTGCAACTATAAGAACAGAGCGATATGCATTCAAATATGGCGATACAAATCAAATTTCAGTTTCTATACAAGGAGATCTTAGCAAGGCAAGAATACAAAACCTTGATTTTTCTCTGCATGTAGATGGCAAGTTATTTGAGATAACAGAGACCAATCCAAAGGCAGTATCTTATATTGGTGACAGTACAATTAAGTGGTCTATACCTGCAAAAGATATCCCTTTACAAGGAGGCATTATTGCAACTGCTAAGGGTAAAAGTTTGATTTCAAATCCCAATGAATGCGATCTACTTATTGATTCCGTAAAAGCCGAAACAAATAGATCATTATCAATAAACATTTTAAATGGTCATCTAACAATATCGCCATACTGTAATGATATGTCATTTGGTTTAATAAATCGCTCGCTATTTTCATTCAAAATTGTTCCATCCGAACAATACAGTTCATCGATAAAATTAGTATACAAATCTACTGGTGAAGAATCCATTTATGGTGATATGAAAATCTATAATATTCAGGGAGCATTATTATTTAATTCAAGGCTTCAAGCGAATACTCTTGAGAAAGAATATATTATTCCATATCAACTTCTTTCTGGTGCATATTTTATTGAATTAAAATCAGAAGACGGTATAATTCAGCATAATATGGTTTTAGTAACTGAGTAAAGTAATAGTATTAATTGGTATGATTATAAAGAGTGAGTTTACAATTGATATTACCGCATCAGATTTTATTTCAGGCGATATATATCGAGCGAATAATATTTCTGAGTTAAAGCCAATAATATTGATAATTCATGGATTTAAAGTACATAAACAGTGGGGATTTTTTCCATATATCTGTGATTACTTTGCTCAGTATGGAGCAATAGCAATCTGTTGTAATTTGTCTTTGAATGGTTATGGAAGCGATAGTGATACATTGATATATCCTCATAAATTCGCATCGAATACTATCACCAGAGAATTATCAGATATAAAAAAAATTATGGATTTCATACTAAACAAGGGAGAAGGAACAATTGAAGATTGGGATGGAAGAATCTTTATACTAGGTCATTCTAGAGGTGGGGCTTTATCAATTTTAACGGCAAGAGATTTTCCAATAATTAGCAAAGTTGCCGTGTGGAATTCAATAGCCAGATTTGACCGTTTTTCTGCAAGACAAAAAGCTTTGTGGAGAGAACAAGGATATATAACAGCAGAACACTATAAGTCACCAGATTCGCTATGTATTAATAGTACATATTTAGACGACTTAGAATTACATCATGAGCGTTTTTCCGTAATATCTGCTTTAAGCAATATGGATATCAGTTTGCTAATTATTCATGGAGAGCAGGATATAACTGTTTCTAAAAAAGATGCAGAAGCATTAGCATCGGCTTCAAAACATCTTTTTGGATTTAATATAATACCATCAACAGGCCATACATTTGGGATACGCCATCCATTTTCATCTAGTACAAATGCACTACAACAAGTATTAGAAATAACAAGAGGGTTCTTTTTATCATGAAATACATGCTTTTCTTATTATTATTTATAGCAGGTTGCGAACTCATTCGAATTGGCCCCAATAGAAGTGGAGTCATCATTCCTAGCAGAGAGACCTCTATAGGTTCTGTCTATTTATTTAAGGCCGAATTAGATAGCAATAATTCTCATGCAGCAGTTCAAATGTTAGCAAAATCAGATGGGACTAAATATTTAGCAAGAGAACGATATGAAATGCAATCAGAAATGGAAAGATTAGGAAGAATATTAGCTAATCGAACTATCTCATTATATAGAACCGATACATTACAAAATGATGCACATAGAATCATATTAGAATTTGATTATTTAAAAACATATATTTTTACAACAAAAAAAATTGATAATCAATGGTATATAGTTGATATAAAAAATGACAAACAATAACTTTCCATTAATTATGGGCATTATTAATGTAACGCCCGACTCTTTTTCAGATGGAGGCTTACATTTACAAGCTGATGCTGCAATTAATCATGCATTGTTATTAGCAAGCCAAGGGGCAGATATATTAGATATTGGTGGCGAAAGTACTCGGCCAGGTGCAGTTTCCATTTCAACTACAGAAGAATTAAGCAGAGTTATACCAGTAATACAAGGGATTAGAGATGCTGGTTGTGAATTACCTATTTCTATAGATACCATCAAACCAGAAGTAGCAAGAAAAGCAATTGAAGCAGGAGCAACTATTATCAATGATATAAGTGGTTTGGCATTAGGTCCAGAATTAGCATTAATAGCTGCAGAACATAATGCATCATTAATTATCATGCATAGCAAAGGGACACCACAAATAATGCAAATCAATCCTTATTATCAAGATATTGTACAAGAAATTGCTTCTTTTTTAGGAGAAAAAGCACACATAGCAAAGGAATGTGGTGTAAAAGATATTATTCTAGATATAGGAATAGGATTTGGTAAAACAGTAGTTCACAATTGGCAATTATTATCATCATTATCTACTTTTGCTACATTAGGATATCCATTAATGCTTGGCATTTCCAGAAAATCATTTATTGGAAAAAGTTTACTTATAGATACTCCAGTCGATAGAGATTTATCAACTGCTTTATTGCATGCAATGTTACTTAATTCAAAAATGCACATACTTAGAGTTCATAATGTTAATCTAATGTCTCAAATGCGCGTATTATATTCATTATTGGAACAGAATAGAGATAAAAAAGGAGAAAATTATGATGAATAAATATGTTAATTCTTTATCTATTCAGGCATTGTTGATTTGTGTTGGCTCGGCATTCTTATATATCATTACAATGTTACCAGATTTAGGCTTTACTGATGCTGGAGAATTAGCAGCAGCATGTAGCACTCTTGGAATAGCACATCCAACAGGATATCCTTTATATACAATAT
>Ga0209358_10000330_pt1 | contig 41947 bp, 31 predicted proteins | sample LauGreFa1BDMLBSN_2_FD_187574 | JGI IMG/M metagenome (GOLD analysis project Ga0209358, IMG submission 187574) | Freshwater lake microbial communities from Lake Michigan, USA - Fa13.BD.MLB.SN (SPAdes) (version 2) | ecosystem: Environmental > Aquatic > Freshwater > Lake | place: Lake Michigan, USA... | reverse complement strand
TTTGTTGCTATTTAAGGAGTTATAAATCAAAATAAATTTAAGATTTATTAAGTTTTAAATTAAAACTGCTATTTCACCAACCCCTCCATCAAACACCGATGGTTACAAGTAATTATTTTCCAGCAGGACATAAAATTCGCATCGAAGTTTCTAGTAGTAATTTTCCTAGATTTGATCGCAACCTTAACACTGGAGGAAATAACTACGATGAATCTAAAGGCATAGTAGTGGAGAATAAAATTCACCATTCTAAACAATATCCTTCAGTGATCAAATTACCCTTTATAAAGAAATAAATTATTTTAAATACGCCGAGGGTAAAGTAAAACCCATACTTTCTGCACACCAAAATATATTTACTATATAATATCTATTTTGATCATAGAATAGTTGTATACTATTAATACCTTTATTGGTGATAGGCCCTTTTTTTGTTTCCCGAGTTTCGTAGGTGCTAAAAACATGTGCAACAGTTCCAAATGAATTAACCTCATGTTTTAATTCGCTTTCAAAGAAGCCCGTTTTTACGCGTGTACTAAACATTGTAATGTAATCATCAGGAGTCATAGTTCTATAGCTGAATACACCTGTGTTACTTTTATTTGTTGGAATTAATAAAGCATCTTTTCCAAAAAGATATTTGAACCTTTCCCAATCACGCACTTCGCCAGATTCACCAGAAATTACATCGTAAAGTGCTGATATAATGCCCCTTTCAGTGCTTACATCTTTGGTGTATTTATCATTCACAATCGCTGAAACTGGTTGGCTGGCATTCACTTGTCCAAATGAATAGCTAATTGTTAAGCATTTAATGCTAGCCAGCAAAGCTGTCGTAATAAAGAAACGCTTCATAATTTAAAATTTGTTTGAGAATAAATTTAAGATTTTTAGTTCATCAATGATTAAATAAAATATTTCTAATGGACGTTTAGCGTGTAATACACCAAATTATTTTTATTTATTTCAAAAAATTAAGCTGCTTCCATGGATACGCACCATCATTTTTTTGAGGCTTTCCAGGAGTAGACCTGCCGGCTTCTATATATTTTTTCATTAGTATAGACAGCTCTTCAACAACTAGCGGAAACTTAGTATAACAATTATCTTTTTCAGTGGGATCTTTTTTTAGGTTATACAATTGAATAGATGGCAGCCCCTCCTCAGCTTTACCGGGTGTTGGAAAACTCCATCCACCAGAGCCTGGAGTAAAAATTAGTTTCCAATCTCCCTTGCGTATTGCAAAATTACCATAAAGGGAATGGTGCACAGTTGCTTCACGAATGGCGACCTTATAATTTGGGTTCATCAAAACTGGAAGAAAATTATAACTATCCTCTGCCTCATTATCTTTTAAATCATAATCAATAATAGATGCAAATGTGGCCATAAAATCATTCAAAGAAATAGTTTGTGAAACTGTTCTTCCTTGTTTAATTTTTTTGGGCCATTGGACAACCAAAGGAACCCGGTGTCCTCCTTCAAAAATATCCGCCTTGTGTCCACGATAACCATTGTTCGGATCATGACCCCGCACTTTTAAAAATTTAAAATTAGCTTCAGGAGAGCAACCATTATCACTGGTAAAAACAAGGATGGTATTTTCTGTGAGGTGATGCTCCTTTAAGGATTGTTGAATGGATCCAACAAAATCATCTACCTGCTTAACAAAATCTGCATATACATTCAAACCCGAAGTTCCAATGAATGACTTTTCCGGTGCAATAGGTGTATGTGGGGCTGTAATTGGGAGATAAAGAAAGAAAGGTTTTCCGATATCGGACGCCTTTGCTATATACCTAACAGATTCCTTTTGAAGATCAGGCATTATATTTTCAAGATTCCATCCTTCAACCCCAGTGCCAGGTCTGCAATCTGCATAGGGTTGGCTTGGATAAAATACGGAAGGTGTGCCCTTGATTTTATCATTTTCAATATAAGTATACGGTGGGTAATTGGGCGCATCCATACCAAAAAAATAATCAAACCCAATTGCGGTTGGTCCACCAGTAACCTTCATGCTATAATCAATATTGCATTCCTCTTTATTGTCAACCGGAGGCATACCATTTTTTGTAGACCAATCCCAACCAAGATGCCATTTACCTATTGCCGCTGTTTGATATCCTTTTGCTTTAAGCATACTGGCCATTGTGGTTCTGCCTTTTTCAATCAATGGCTTATCAAATTGTAAAAGTACGCCCTCTTTCAATCTTGATCTCCAATTGTATCTACCTGTGAGAAAACCATAGCGCGTTGGTGTACACACAGCAGCACTTGAATGTGCATCTGTAAACAGAATTCCATTTTCAGCAATTTTATCAATATTGGGTGTTGCAATTTTTCCGTTCTTATTGAAGCATGAAACATCCCCCATCCCTAAATCATCTGCCAAAATAAAAATTATGTTGGGACGATTTTGAACCTCTTGCGCATTGCTATTTATGAAAGTAAAAAGAAAATAAAAACAAATTAAAAATATGCGTATTGATTGCGGCTTACAAAAAGATAATAATTTATTTGACATACCTAATATTTGAATACTAAATGTACGATATTAGTTAATAGTCAGCATTTCTAAAAGTCACAATTCAAGACGAAATTACAGTGCAGGTTTTCACCAAAAACAAGCGTAAATACAAGAAAGGGATTTAATTAAGAAGATTATCTTATTTTTAAGTATGTAATTTTAATTTGAAAGTACATCACCATACACTTAAAAGAAGTTTTGAGTAGAACGTAATAAAAAAATAATTATGAAATATATTTTAGTTTTGTTGGTTGTATTATATAGCAATGTAAATTTTGCTCAGAAAAGGGAAATATTAAATGTTCCCTATTACAGTCAAAAGGATATCTCAGATTCCTATAAAGAAAGCCAATGCAAATTGGACATTTATTTACCCAACAATACCAATAAAGCATTGCCCATAATTGTTTGGTTTCATGGGGGAGGTTTAACAGGCGGCACTAAGGCGATTCCTGAGGAATTAAAAAATGATCAATTTATTATTGTCTCTGCGGAATACAGATTAAGTCCAAAAGTACATGCTCCAGCTTTTATAGAAGATGCAGCTGCATCAGTAGCATGGGTGTTCAATAATATTCACCAATTTGGTGGAGATACAAGTAAAATATTTTTATCGGGTCATTCCGCTGGCGGTTATTTAGCCATGATGTTAACCATTGATGAATCATGGTTGTTAAAGCAAAATATTGCTAACAACAGAATTAAAGCGTGTATTCCTCTGAGTCCACAAGTCATTACTCATTTTACCATTAGAGCCGAAAATAATATTATAAACACACAACCAGTAATTGACAAGTATGCTCCTATGAATTTTATAAAAGCAAATACCCCAGTCATTATCGACATAACAGGCGATCGAGAACTAGAATTGCTAGGCAGGTATGAAGAAAATGCCTATTTCGTTAGAATGATGAAATTAGCAGGCAATAAAAATATTTCACTATACGAATTACAAGGTTTTAGTCATGGCAGCATGAATCTTCCTGGAATTCATTTAATGTATCAAGAAATTGGTAAAATATTAAATAAAAAATAGGCGAAGAAAGGGAAACGATAGGCAAACCCATTATTAATACATTAATAATATTTAGATAACTTTTTGGTAATATGATAAAATTATTTTCGCGTATAAACAATATACATGCAAAATTTAAAATTCTTTTATCTATTACTGATTACAGTAGTTATATTCTCTTGCCGTAAACAAGACACAACGCCTCCGTTAGAGTTCACGCAGAACGAAGATTTAGCCAGTTACCAAGAAATAGCATCTGTTAATCTAGGTGGCTTAGGTGCAGCAGAAATCACGGCTTTTGATCCAGCAACTGATAGATTATTTGCAGTAAATAACAGCGCTGAAAATAAAATTGATGTTTTAGACATTAGCAATCCCTCCAATGTAACCGTGATTAAATCTATCAGCATGTTACCTTTTGGTGGATATGTAAATAGCGTTGCAGTTAGTAATGGAAAATTAGCAGCAGCCATTGAGTCTAACAACAAACAGGCTCCAGGAAAAGTGGTTGTTTTTAATACGACCACCTATGCTGAAATTAAATCAATCAACGTTGGTTCCTTACCGGATATGGTTACATTTAGTCCAGATGGTAATTATATTATCACAGCAAACGAAGGCGAACCTAGTGATGATTATCTTAATGACCCAGAAGGAACTGTATCTATTATAAAAGTGTCAGATTATTCAGTAACTACAATTAATTTCGCCTCTTTTGAAAGCCAGTTAGCTAGTTTAACTGCTAAAGGTTTTAGAATTTTTGGTCCAGGTAAAAATTTCCTTAAGGATATTGAACCTGAATATGTAACTGTATCAGATGATTCAAAAACCGCGTACGTTACGCTACAAGAAAATAATGCAATTGCTGAAATTGATATCACAACGGCAACCATCAAAAAAATTACACCCCTTGGATTTAAAGATTATTCTTTAGCGGGTAATGCAATTGACGCAAGTGATAAGGACAATAAAATTGAATTTGCCAATTACGCAAAAGTATATGGTGTATACATGCCCGATGCGATTGCTTTTTTTAATTACAATGGTACCCCCTATTTATTTACAGCCAATGAAGGTGATTCAAGAGAGTACAAAGCCTTTACTGAAATGAAAAGAGTGAATGCAGTGTCATTAGATGCAACAAATTTTCCAACAGCCACTTCGCTTAAAACTGATGCAATTTTAGGAAGATTAAATATTACAACCACCTTAGGCGATACGGATGGCGATGGTGATTTTGATGCATTATACTCCTTAGGATCTAGATCATTTAGTGTTTGGAATGCCACCACGGGTAGCCAAGTATTTGATAGTAAAAATGAACTTGATATTAAAGCTAAAGAATTGGCTATTTATGATGATGCAAGAAGTGATGACAAAGCAGTTGAACCTGAATCAGTTTGCCTTGGTAGAATAGGTAGTAAAAATATTGCAATTATTGGAATGGAACGAGCAGATGCTTTTGCTATCTATGACATAACCAATCCTACTGCACCGGTTTTTATTAAAATGTATAAAACAGGGGATGCCCCAGAAGGAATTATTTTCATACCTGCTTCTAAAAGCCCCATTAATCAAAGTTTAATTGTTACGAGTAACGAAAATGATGGAACAATTAAAATATACAAGACTACTAAGTTGTAAAATAATTTTAGTGCGGTTTTAATAAGCAGATTAAAAAACCACCTTTGATTCGTTTCATAGGTGGTTTTCTTTTGGAAAAAGGGGTATATAATGCCGAAGGCAGGCTCCGCTTATAATAATTTCCTAAAACAACTTATAGAATGGAACCTAAAGCTATTGAAAGGGTATTTCAAAGGTTTTCATTAACTTCAAACCATGAAAAAGTTCATTATTATCCTATGTATTTTTACCAGTATTAATGTTATCGCACAAAGCGATTCAAGCAACTCTGTATATTATGGAAGAACGACCGGAAAATTGCCTGCCTTGTCCTATGGTATGGGTGAAGACCGACTAGGTGGTGCTAAGATGGGATATATTGATTCTAATGTATTATTGAAAATTGTTGACTCAGTTAAGGATATGTATACAGTGCAATTATCAAAATATCATTCTGCACTTATCGAAAAAACTTACGTTAAACCAGATTCTACTTCCCCAATAAAAAAACCTTACCACTTAACTGGTTCATTTATTTCAAAAGGAGACTCCTTATTCGATTACGTCAATATATATCTCGACGAAAAGCTACCCTACAGGTCATGGATGGAAATTAGCCCCAGTAAAATTATGGTTGACATATACGGTGTTCAAAGTAACACCAATTGGGTTACACAGCTTAGTTCACTGAAAGAAGTTAAAAATGTTTATTACAATCAAGTAGAAGATGATGTTGTTAGGGTAACCATCGAATTAAAACATGCACAGCATTGGGGTTATTCAATTTTCTACACAGACAAGTATTTAAGTGTTCGAATTAAGCGCCAGCCCACTAAATTAGATATTCGTCAAATGACTATTGCTATTGATGCTGGACATGGCGGTAGTAATGGAGGTACATCAGGTATTAAGCTAAGAGCATCTGAAAAACAACAAACCCTTCTTTTTGCAAAAGCACTTGAAAAATCCTTGAAGAAGCTAGGTGTGAAAAAAATTATCATGACGCGAAAAACTGATACGACTTTTGATAATAAGGACCGAATTTTATGGCTGCAACAGCAGAACCCAAATTTAATAATTTCACTACACTTAAACTCCAGCTCAAAGGAAACGATCAAGGGCGTTAGTACCTATTATAAACACATTGGCTTTAGGCCATTAACTACCACCATATTAAAAAGAATGCTTGAATTGAAATTAGAGGAGTTTGGCAATATTGGTCATTTTAACTTTGCCTTAAATGCGCCTACAGATTTTCCGAATTGCTTAGTTGAAATCGCTTTCTTAAGTAACCCAGAGGATGAAAAAAGAATTGTAAAGCCCATTTTTCATACCCAAGTTGCCGGTAAAATCCAGTTAGGCATTATTGATTGGTTAAATAGTATGAAATCCTTGTAATTTTTAAACCAAACCGGTTTAGCTTTGTTTATTATATAATTATGATCCAATCAAAAGCTTTCGCGTATTTATTTTCGTTTTTAATCCTTACATTTTTATCTACCACCTCACTTGCTCAAGACAAAGTAGTTTTAAGTGGGACGGTAAAGGATAGTCAAACTGGAGAATCCATTATTAGAGCGATTATCAGAGTAAAAGAATTACCCAATATAGGGGTATTTTCAAATGAATATGGATTTTATTCCATTAGCATTGCCAAAGGCAACTATACAATTTCAGTTTCACAAGTGGGTTATGAAATGTATACTAATAATATTCAAATAGATAGTAGTATCATTAATAATATCCAATTAAGTGCTAATAATTTGTTGAAAGAGGTAGTGGTTGAAAGTTCAAAAAAGAATAACAACTTAACAAAGGCTCAAATGGGTACAGAAACTTTAAATATGGTAGCCATCAGTAAGGTGCCTGTCATATTTGGTGAAAAGGATATTTTAAAAACGCTGCAACTATTGCCCGGTGTAAAATCGGCTGGTGAAGGGAATAGTGGATATTATGTAAGAGGGGGCGCTGCTGATCAAAACTTAATTTTACTAGACGAAGCACCTGTTTATAACGCATCTCATTTACTTGGATTTTTCAGCACATTTAACAGTGACGCCATAAAAGATGCAACGCTTATCAAAGGAAATAGTCCTGCTATATATGGGGGCCGACTTTCCTCTGTTTTGGATGTAAAAATGAAAGAAGGTAACAATAAGGACTACGTAGTCAATGGTGGACTAGGACTAATAAGTAGTAGGGTTAGTATTGAGGGTCCTATTCAAAATGATAAATCCTCATTTATACTTTCAGGTAGGAGAACTTATGCCGATATGTTTTTAAAGGCAACGGAAAAATTTAAGGACAACATCCTTTATTTTTATGATTTAAACATGAAGGCGAATTACACAATTAACGCAAAGAATAAAATTTATTTGTCTGGTTATTTTGGAAAAGATGAATTGGGTTTAGGAGATGCTTTCGGAATAGATTGGGGAAATAAAACTGGCACCATTCGTTGGAATAAAATTATGTCCAACAAGCTTTTCCTAAACACTTCATTAATTTACAGCGATTATAATTATAATGTTAAATTAAAAAATGGGGAGACCAATTTTAATATCAATTCAAATATCAAAGATGTAAATCTTAAACAAGACTATACTTTTTATGCTAACCCTAAAAATAATTTACGTTTTGGATTTAATACCATACTCCATACCATCACACCAAGCACTTTTAGTGGTACAGTAACTAATAGTTTATCAAAACAAGGCAGAAACGGTTTAGAGAATGCCATATACTTGAGTAATAATTACAAGCCTAATAATGATTTGAGTTTGGATGTTGGATTAAGAGTATCGGCATATACATTAATGGGCGGAGATGATTACAATATTTATAGTAATGGTAATGTTCAATCTAACATCAAATTAGCCAAATCAAGTTTTGGAAAAACATACATCAACCCAGAACCTCGATTTACACTTAACTATAGAATAACTGATCAAAATAGTTTTAAAGCAGGCTATGCAAGAAATGTGCAACACTTACACATATTAAGTAACTCCACAGCTTCAAGTCCGTCAGATCAATGGATAGGAAATTCATATAATATAAAGCCAGAAATTTCGGATCAATATAGCATTGGTTATGTAAATACATTAAATCAGAATATGTTTGAAATGAGTACAGAGTTGTACTATAAAAATTTACAAAATCAATTAGATTATGTGGATGGTGCCGAAGTAAATACACTAGCGGATGTAGAAAGTGCTTTATTATATGGTGTTGGAAGAGCTTACGGTTTTGAATGGTTGTTAAAGAAAAAAGAAGGCCTATTTACAGGTTGGGTCAGCTATACATTGTCCAAAACAGAACGTAAAATAAATGGCATCAATCAAAACAATTGGTACAATGCGAAACAAGATCGAACGCATGACATTGCAGTTGTAGGTATTTATACGATCAATTCAAAATGGTCAGTATCGGGTGTTTTTGTATATAATACAGGGGACGCGGTCACTTTCCCCACCGGAAAATATGCATTCCAGGGGCAAACGCTTTATCAGTATGCTTCAAGAAATGCCAACAGGATGCCAGATAATCATCGTTTAGATATTAGTGTTACTTATGATAAAAAGAGAAAGAAAAAAATACAGGAATCTTGGAATTTTAGTTTGTATAATGTGTATGGTAGAGAAAATGCATATAGAATTACCTTCCAGGACGACCCTAATAATTTAAGTAGAACCCAAATTATACAAACATCTTTATTTAGATGGGTTCCAAGTATCACTTATCAATTTAAATTTTAAACATGCTAAAGCAAATTATATATTTATTTATTGTAGTTTTTTTAGCTAGTTGCGAAAAGGAAATACAATTGCCCCTAGCTACAAATGCCTCCTTATTGGTTATAGATGCAAGTATCACCGATCAGCCAGGGCCTTACTTTGTTCAACTTAGTAAATCAAAAGAAATAGGCAATACGCAAAGCTACCCTTCGGTGGAGAATGCAAATGTTATCATTTTCGATAATCAAGGACAAAGAGATACGCTCTCCTATACTAAGAATGGCATTTACCAAACTAAAAAAATTAAAGGGGTATTTGGTAATACTTACAATTTAGAAGTGATGGTAGATGGAAAAAAATATACAGCATCTTCCACGATGTCTAAAAAAGTGCCATTAGATAATTTAAGGATAAATACCTTTTTAGTCAACGGAGAAATCAGGTACAGCATTATACCGGTATATACCGATCCAATTGAACTAGGTAATAGCTATAGATTTATTCAAAAAATTAACGACACTTTGGATCAAACTTTTCATGTATTTAATGACAATTTAAATAATGGCAAAGTAAACCAAAGACCACTAAGGGGTGGTTCGGATTCTTTGGAAGTAAAATTAAAAGATAATATCTCTGTTGAGATGCAATGTATTTCTAGGCCCACCTATCTATATTACTATTCCCTAAACCAACAAAGTGGCGCTGGCCCTGGAGGCGGAATTACCCCTGCTAATCCGACCAACAATATTCAAGGCGGTGCTTTAGGTATATTTTCAGCTCATACAGTTGAAAAAAAGTTGATTAGGGTACAATAAAAAATATTTTATTATTGTTTATTTTGGAGCAAAGCTGTTTGCAAATGCTTCCTATTTCATGAAATGGCTCTCCTATAATGATGATTTACAACTACCTTTGTGCCTAAGCAGAAATTAGCAAAATAAATGATTTATAAGATTCTAACTGTAATTGGTTTGGCAACTTTTGAAATATATGCTGCTATCCCAGCTGGATTTGCCTTTAAACTTCATCCAATTGAGATTTTTTCATACAGTGTTTTGGGAGGTTTAATTGGCGTATTTGTGGCAGCCTACCTAGGTGACATCATTAGAAAATGGGTAAGTAAAGTAAGAAAAAATAAAGTGAATAAGGAGACGAAAGAGCCTGGATTTGTCTTAAAAATTTGGCAGAAATATGGGGTTATTGGTTTAGGCTTATTGGGTACCATGAGTGTTGGAGCGCCTATAAGTATTGGGATTGGAGTAGGCTTTAATGTGCCTACCAATAAAATGGTATTTTGGTGCAGTCTAGGCGTGATATTACGCTGTGCGATTTTCACAGCAATTGGTTATTATGGTCTTAAATTGTTTTAATTTTTAACGTTTTAATATGCAAATAACTATTTTACGTATTGCCAGAAAGATTCATAGAACAATGGGCGCGTTCTTGTTTCTATTCTTTTTTATTGTTGCTATCACTGGATTAATCCTGGGTTGGAAAAAAAATAGTAACGGATGGATACTTCCTGCAACAGCAAAAGGAATTTCAACAAATTTGAATACTTGGAAAACAACAACGGAACTTTTAAAAATTTCTGACAGCGTTTTAATTACAAAAGTTGATAAATCATTAAGTACAAAATTAGATAGAATTGATATCAGAAAAGATAAGGGAATCGTTAAATTTATTTATACCGACAACTATTGGGAGATTCAATTAGATGGACAATCAGGGGATGTTTTACAAATAAATCAGCGCAGGTCTGATTTTATTGAGGATATACATGATGGATCATTTCTTGATTACTATTTCAAAACCGACGGAGAGCCATTCAAGCTAATTTATACATCAATCATGGGTGTTGCATTATTCTTTTTTACTTTAACGGGATTTTGGTTGTGGATAGGGCCAAAAGTAATTAGGAATAAAAAAAGAAAATAAGCATTTAAAGCGTTTAGATACTAATACCTAAAGGATGGCTGGCTTTTAATGAGGTTTATAAACCTCACAAGCCAAACTTTATAGTTCAGCATCCACTCAAATACCCCAAATTTGAAAAGTTTAAGTATCTTAGATCAGCATAAATTTATTTAAATGAAATTATATATAAGCTATTTAGCTGCGCTATTAATACTATTTATTTCATGTAAGCAACAGCCTGATTTTGACGCTGTTAAAATTGGAGAAAATAACTGGATGATTAAAAATTTAGATGTGGTTACATTTAAAAATGGTGATACCATTCCAGAAACCAAAACGAAAGAAAAATGGGTGGCTTACGGTACTGCTAGAAAAGCAGCATGGTGTTATTATAATAATGATATCGGGGAAGGTGCGCAATTTGGAAAATTATACAACTGGTATGCCGTAAATGATCCAAGAGGATTGGCTCCAGAAGGTTGGCATATCCCAACGGATGTAGAATGGGGCTTATTGGTATTAGAGTTGGGTGGAGACAAAAAAGCAGGGCATGCATTAAAATACACTTATGGATGGGATAACAATAAAGATAGTTCTGGCAATGGCACTAATGCGAGTGGTTTTGAAGCATTACCTAGTGGTTTAAGAAATGGCTTAGGCGCATTTGGCTATAAAGGTCAAGGTGGCGGATGGTGGTCATCTACTGCGATAGATACTACAAAATCTTGGTACAGATTTGTGTTATATGCTAGCCCGATGGTTTTTAAAGACGCTTACGGAAATAGAAATGGATTGGCAGTTAGATGCGTAAAAGACAAATAATGAAAACGATTATTAAAAATAATATAATCATTTTAAGTGCATGTATGCTGCTTTTAGGATGTGGTTCAAAAAAAGAAAAGATAGCTTTTGATAAAGATAATGGCGGATTGTATTTACCGGATGGATTTGGTGCAGTGGTTGTAATTGATAGTATCGGACCTTCCAGACATTTAGCAGTTAAAGAGAATGGTGATATTTATGTAAAATTAAAAATTACATCAGATGCGCCGGGATCAATAGCGTTAAGAGATGAGAATGGTGATGGCAAAGCAGATATTATTCAACCATTTGGTAGTTATGTAAACGATGGCATTTTTGCAACTGGTATGCGTATAAATAATAGCTATTTGTACTATAGCACTGAGCAAGTAGTATACAGACAAAAATTAGACGACCAATTAGTGCCAACTTCAAAACAAGAAATTGTGTTGATTGATGAAAATGCACAATGGCATATTGCTAAACCTTTGACTTTTGATCATGTAGGTAATATGTATGTGCCCTATGGCGCTCCCTCAAATGCATGCGCAAGTTATATTTCGACTAAGGGAACTTCAGAACAACAAGCTGGCCAAAACCCTTGTCCAGAATTAATCAATCATGCAGGTATTTGGAAATTTAAGGCAAACACATTAAATCAAAGTCAGAAAGATGGAACACAAGTAGGAACTGGGTTAAGAAGTATTGTTGCCATGGATTGGAATAAGCAAACCAACTCCTTATTTGCAGTACAACATGGCAGAGATGATTTGCATTTATTATGGCCACAATATTATTCAGCATGGGAAAATGCAGTTACACCTGCAGAGGAATTTTTTGAAGTGACTGAAAATAGTAATTACGGTTGGCCTTATTCGTATTATGATCTTTTCAAAAAACAAAAATTACAAGCGCCTGAATATGGTGGAGATGGAAAGAAACTTGCGGTTGACCAAAGCTATACAAATCCACTAGCAGCATTTCCTGCACATTGGGCACCAAATGATATATTATTTTATACAGGTTCCCAATTCCCCGATAGATATAAAAATGGCGCATTTATAGCCTTTCACGGATCTACCAATAGAGGCCCATATCCACAAGCAGGTTATATGGTAGCGTTTGTGCCTTTTGAAAACGGGAAACCTTCCGGTGAATGGGAAGTATTCGCAGATGGATTTGCTGGCGTAGATACGATTGTAAATGTAAGTGATGCCAAATATAGGCCCATGGGGCTTGCCCAAGGAGCTGATGGATCTTTATATATCAATGATTCGAAGAAAGGAAAAATTTGGAGAATACTATACAAAGAAGATAAAACAAAGTTTAACCCATCTGCGTTAGCTAAAATGGAGATAAGAAAAAATACTGCAAATAATATTAAAACACCTGATCCGGTAAAAAATATCATTCAATTAAAGTATAGTAAAATTGGCGCCCAAATTTATCAGACCTACTGTACCAATTGTCATCAAAGTAATTTAAATGGGGATGGGAATAGAAATCCTTCATTAATTAAATCAAACTATTTGAACGATAAATCTAGTTTTAGAAATTTAATATCAAATGGCAAAGGGAATATGCCAGCATTTAAAAATATTTCAGACAAAGAAATAGACGAACTAGAAACCTACCTACAGTCAATCATAAATAAAAAATAGGGCCATATATATTTTTATTGTAGCTATAGCATTTAATGAAGTAATTAAAGCTTTGGTATTACTTAAAATATTTCATAATCTCATCGGCAATTAAATGATGCCCATTTGCATTGGGATGATTTACTTGAGACATTAAATCAACTAAGGCAACCCCTTGCTTTGTTGCATTTTTAAAGATTGCATAAGTATCAATTAGGCCAACATTAAAATATTTCGATAATTGTATTATTTGACGCGCATGTTGGTCAAGAATGGTTTGATCATCCTTAATGTCAACAGTTTGGTCTGGGCTAGGTGTCAATAGGATTACTTTAATGTTTTTATCCAAAGCAGCACGAATCATTTTTTCCCAAGCAATTTTAGCTCTTACTAATCCAATACGTCTGTCATTTAAAGCATAGTCAATAAATAATACATCTGGCGTATGATTAAGGACCTGTGACTCGAATCTTTTTTCACCGCTTTCTGAATTTTCACCTCCAATTGAAGTATTGATGATATTCACTACTGTAAAAGGATATTTTGATTTGATTTGTTCTAAAACAATATATGGATAGGAAGCAAGTGTATTAACAACTGGTGTTTTAAAGTATCCCGCCGGCACCGAATGGCCATGAAACACTAAATTGATTGTTTTGTTTTTTGGCCATTCAACCTCCATTTGCCCTTTGATTTGTTCTAAATAAAGTTCTTGGGAAGCAACTTCTTGACTATTTAGCTGCAAATTTGAAAATATTATATAAACAATTAATAAAGCTTTTATTTTCATGCGAATGAATTAAGGATATTATGTGTTTTAAAAATAAGCTTTCTGTTTCACATATAATTCATGTTTTTGGTCATTAATTTTAAAAATTAATTAAAAAAGAGCCCATATTTCTATGGGCCCCTAATGTATTATATACCTTATTCAATCGAATAAATGACTATTTATTGTTGAATTCCTTCTTCTGCTAATTGTTCAGTAAAATCACCAAAAGAAGATTCACTTACAATTTTGCCTGCTGAATTAAAATCATCAAACATAACAAAAAGTATTTTCACTTCTTTGCCTGTTTTTTTAGATTTCCCAGACCATATCCACCAAGATTGAACAACCATACCATTATCTTTTTCATAATGTAAGTAATCTGGATAGCCATAAGGCTTCATGGTAATATTAGTGAAGTATTTAAAATCCAATCCAAAATACTTTTCTTGCTCTTGAATAGAAAATGACTTAGCTATCCCAGTGATTGAAAATTTAGCAGTATCTGCATATAAAGTTCTCCAAACAGCTACATTTTGCGACATGTAAGAAGCTACTGATTTATTTACAGCATCAATATATGGGTGATTGATGTAAATGGTGCCATTTGTTTTTTCTGCTTGCGCAAAACTTGCTATGCCAATCGCAAGAATACATAGGGATAAAAATAGTTTTTTCATTTTTTTGGTTTGGTTGAGTATCAAAGAAAGAAAAATGAACTGAATTGAATATTAAATGTCCCATACTTTTTGTTCCATATTACCGATTAGGAACATATTTTTATTATTTTTGGTTACTTAACAAGTCAATTATGAAAACAACAAAAATTATCTACTGGATTACTACAGGTATCATCTGCCTATTTTCATTAGGCGCTGTACAGATGAATTCTCAAATGGCTATTGATGGCGCTAATCACCTACTTATACCACGTTACCTTGGACTTGAAGTTAGTATTGGGCAATTAATAGGCTTGGTACTTTTAATCGTACCAGCTGTGCCTGCTCGATTTAAAGAATGGGCTTATGTGGGTTATGGGATTATGTATATAACTGCAATAAATTCGCACTTGGCAGTGGGAGACGCTTTTGTGCCTTATACTGTAATGGGAATTATTTTCTTTGGCTTATTATTAACCTCCTACATTACTTTTCACAAATTACAGGCAGCAAAAAATAACTAAGCACATTTTTAATGTTATTGAAATTTTAGTACTATAAAAAAGAGGCGCATCAAATGATGCGCCTCTTTTTTATTCTTACATTAAACGTATACATAATATTTTACCAAGCACGCAATGGTTTAACTTTTGGTGTTTCAATTGTTGATTTTGAACCTGGAATTAATAATATATCAAAATCAACTTTAGTGTTCGCAGGAACAATTGCTTCGAAGCCTACTAGTATAGTGCCGGGATTGGGGGCATCGTAGTCTCTTGGCGGCTTTGTAGACCAGGTTTTCATAGTTATATTTTTTGCGCCTGATACTTTCAGCGTTAGCGTTTTACCCCCTTTTTTTAAGAGTGCTGTTTCGGGTCCAACTATTTCAACATCAGCGGGCGTTAGCATGGTCCATCTTACTTTAGTTTCACGATTTAATGTTTGAATTTCGTCTCTTACAACAACATGATTTTTATTTACAATGGCAATGCCTCGTGTACTTGAAGCAAGTTGATTTTTATATACCGTACTCAAATCAAATGTCACTTGCATGAAATTGGGATCCTTATTCTCATTGATAATGGGTGCATCTCCTTCTACCACCTGAAGTTGGCTATCAATAGTTAGTGTATTATGCGCATAATTATTAAGTCTAAATACATCCCATCTTTCAGAATTTTGTGTGCGCCCCCAAAGTTTAACCCCTTTAGACTCTAGTGATTCGTAATTTTGCATACCAAAATCCATTGCCCATCTTTGACCATCAGCATCCATAATAAAAGAACCAATATCCATATGTGCATGATTGATTGAGGCTGACCCACCTTTTGCTGCAATATAAATTGCATTTGAATCCGTCCACGATGTTCTCATCAATGCCATTGGATTTTTTCCTTTGCCTACAAATGCAGTTGCGATTGGCGCTTTAATATCTTTTGTAGAGATATTTCCCTTCCATAACATGATCGCTGGTAATATTCTTTCATTAACTAAGTTAGCCTCTCTGCCAGCTTTAAGATAAGATTTTTCAACCCAAAGCAAACTGGGATCTTTTACCTTATTCGCCAACCAAAACATAGCTGGATTAAATGAGCCACCTCCCCCTGCATCCGAATAATTGAAAGGCTTACCAGTGGTGCCAGTCATGCTTTCCATGAAAGATGCAGTTTTTAAAAAGCCAGGTGCTTTCGTCATGCCAAAATCAGTGGCGTAAATTTTTTCAAGTGCACTTAAAAATAAAACATTAAAAGTGGTTCCATAACCCCAATAACCATAGCCCTCTGGATAAATACCATCAGGTCCATAATCCTTCATTGGGATTGCCATTGACACAATGGCACGATTAATTATCATTTTTGCCAATTTTGGATCTCGCTCATATATTGCCATAGCGCCATATGACATACCTGCATTACACACCTGATTCCAGTTGTGTTCGGCTTTTAACCAACTATTATTTTTACTATCAAGTGATGGTTCTATTCCTTTTTTAATAATCGCATTTTGTATAGAATCTCTGGCGCTTTGAGAAAGTTGATCAAATAACCAATCATACCCAATGGACATGGCCATGGTCATTTCAGCAACATCTAAAAAGTGGGATGGATTCCAATCGCTAAAACCTGCAATTGCCAACATTTCGCTTTCTGCCCTTATAAAATACTTTTGATCATTGGTGGTACGATAGGCATAGGACAAATAGAACAATCTTTTTAATGCTTCCCTTGATTTGTCTAAAAGTCGTCGACCAATTTGGATTCTTTTAATTGGCACAATAGTAATGATGCGATCACTTTCCTTTATGATTGCATTGTGCAACATGGACCATACAGGATCCTTTGTGATTGAGCTCACTAAATTCGCTTCCTCTCCTTTAAATAAAAGTATTCTTGGATGTTGTTGCGTTATTTGTAAATCCTCCTTGGTTTTTACTTGTGCAGTTAAATCTAACACGGCGATTAACAAAATAAAAATGCTACAAAGATGCTTGAAAATATTTTTCATTATTATTATTTTTTATTACCCACTACAAAATGGAAATTTTTTTCCTTACCGAATTTAAGGTAAAAAATATAAAAAATAAATAATGCCTAGGTTTATCTCATTTTTAACGCGATACTTTCACCCAATCCACCCACATTTTTACTTTACTATTTTTAATCAGTTCCGCAGTGGATTCTGGTAAACCATACTTTACTCCTTTTCCTTTAATACCATTAATTTTTGCAGGGTAAATGCCACCCACTGCAAAGTTTAATAGTAAATGTTTGGGCTCATCAAATACCCATTTGCCGTAATGATTGATCATTGTTTTAGACACCTTATACATGATAATACCATCATATTTAAAAATCATTTCGGTAGGTGACCATTCCACGGCATATACATGCCAGTTAGTAACATCATTAGAAGCATTAAAATATTGACGATTCACAAAAGGTGTTTCGCCGCTATATCCTGGTCCATGAACTGCCACATTCGCCCAATCAGATTCACCAATATTTTCCATGATATCAATTTCGCCAGTGGCCGGCCAAATTTGATTTCCTAACATCCACCAAGCAGGCCACAATCCCGAACCTTTGGTTAATTTTATTTTAGCTTCGGCAGTACCATAAGCAAAATCAAATTTGTTTTGAGTCGTAATACGTGCTGAAGTAAAATCAAAGCGTTTGCCGTCCTTGGTGATAAAACCAGGAGAATATTGGGGACGAAAGACTAAGCATCCATTTTCTACAAACAAAGTGCTGGCAGAATCAATATATGCTTGTAGTTCATCATTGAAATGATCCCCTGTTATAATTACATTCCATTTGGAACGGTCTAAATTGGCACTTGTAAAATCATCAAAAAATAATACTTTTTTATTTGATTGTGCATCTAATTGTAATTGTAATATCAAAACGCAAAATAGAGATATAAAAATTTGAAATATGTTGAAACGTTTCATTGTTGTAATTAATAATTAATTTAAAATCGCAAGTAGTGAATTAGCCATAGGCTTTTTTAGAAAAGAATTATTCTTAACTATAAAAGTGAACCCTATTATTATTGATACACTCTTACATAATCCACTTCCATGAGCGCACTATTAAATGCAGCATCTATATTGCCTCCGAAAGTTCCCCCCATAGCCATATTTAAAATCAAGAAAAAATTTTGATTAAAAGGCAAATTGTTCGCATTCACGAATGTATAGCGCACTACATCATCTACTAAAAATTGTAAACTTGCACTGGTCCAAATAAGTCCATACTTATGAAATCCAGTAGTCACATTATCTATTAAATACGAAGTACCAATGGCACTGCCACCAGAATTACCTAAATAATGTAAAGTGTTATAAATACGATTCATATCCCTTCCCTTTTGTTCCATGATATCAATTTCACCGCAAGTAGGCCAACCAGCTGTTGTAAAATTATCGCCTAACATCCAAATAGCGGGCCAAGTACCGATACCTCCAGGAAGTTTAGCAGAAATTTCTACTTTGCCATATTGAAATGAAAATTTGCCTTTGGATAATAAACGAGCCGATGTATAACTACTTCCGGAATATGCTTCTTTTTTAGCAATGATTTTTAAAGTACCATTAGACACTAGAACATTATCGGTACGATTCGTATAATACTGTAATTCACTATTCCCCCAACCACCTGCACCAATATCATATCCCCATTTGGAAGCATCGGGTGCACCAGCTGTGTTAAATTCATCAGACCATATTAATGATAACGCCACCACAATAGTAACATTGGTAGTGGCTGAGATTGTCTTGCCTGTTGAACTCTTTGCTTTGACAGTAATTGTATAAGTTCCTGAAGCAGTATACTTATAGGTTACCAATCCAGTGGTGGAATTTTGATATTGACCATTGCCAAAATCATATTCATAGCTTACTGCATTGGTTGCAGTGGCTATAAAACTTACATTACCAGAATTATCTGTGCTAACAGTTGGTGTAACGCTAAGATTACTGGGTCCTATATCTGTAGTACCAGATCCACCTTCACCACCTTTACTGCAGCCCAAAAACCAAAAGCTCAACAGACAAGTCATTAATAATCTCATGCAATTCCTTTATTTAACCTTTAATTTTTCATACCAAGAATTTCCATCAGCGCCAATGGTTCTTAATATCATGGTAGTTGCAGTCAAAGATAATATTTCGTATTTATTACTACCCATACCAATTAATACCAATCCATTACCGGGTACCATAAACTGAATTCGTGTAGAATTAGCAGCGGTGCTTGCGGAAGTAGCGTCCATAAACGATAATCGTTTAACGCCTTTTGTTGCAATGGGGTATTGAGCCTCAGGGCCACTTAATCCATAATAAGAAACGGCTGCACCCAAAACGAAGGTAGTTCCCTTATTATCTAGATCCATAGAGACATTATTATTTGCATCCTTACTAAAAGTAACTTCATCATCATAAAAACCATCAGAAGCACGAGAGTTAGGACCTGCTGCATACCATATTGGAGCAAACGCGTCAGATGGTCCCACACCAAAATGTGCATCTGCCGCTTTATCACACATCCATATTTTAGAAGATCCTCCGGTTAAGTTTTGTAAAATTGCAGTAGGAATAGTAAATGCAACAAATACAGTGATTTTTTTACTGGTATTTGAAATAATACCACCAGTTCCAATGGCATTAACAGTAATATTATAGTCACTAGTACCAGGACTGGTATACTTGTAAGTAATGACGCCAGATGGCACCATTTCTGTATTACCATCCCCAAAATCCACTTTATAAGTAAGGGCATCTGTTGCTTTCACATTAATAGTGACTACGCCAGTACCATTACCAGCTGGGTTGGCATTATCCACGCCAGCAACAGTAGTGGTTAACACTAAAGCCGTGGGAGTTTTCATGCTACCAAAACTATATTCTTCTTTTTGACAGCTAGTGAACCCAAGGATTACTAACAAGCTGAACAAACTAAGTAATTTAAATTTATTTTTCATAACGTATTGTATTATTCGTTAGTTAAGTTTTATATCATCAAAGTAAAAAGTAAAATTAGAAGATCCGTCTCCTATGGTACCTAGGTCAAATATAAATACCACTTTATGGTATTTATTGGCAGCATTAATCGTACTATAGTCAAAAGTTATTTCTTCCCACTCATTTGCTTTTGTAGTAGACACTTCTTTTTCAAAATTAATATTAGGATCGGTCAAGTGTTCTAATTTCAGTAATAATTTGGCACCAACTCTAGGCGAATATACTTTTACTTTAAAAGTTTTACCCGCTGAAAAATCAACAGCATTATCTAATGTAATAAAAGCACCTGCCCAAGGATCCCCTGCTCCTTTAATCATTTTACCTACTTTACTGCTTGTATTCAAACCTGTCTTACTTGGATTATCAACAACAGACGCGTTACCGCCACTAAAATTTGTAAACGCATAAGTAAGTGAAGTAGATTCAAAATTTAAAGGAATTTCAACTGCATTAGATACTGCTGATCCACCAAAGACTACATTATCCCAATAAAATGTTTTTCCAGAACCTGCAGTTCCAAAATCAAAGAAAATAGAAGCCTTATTAAATGTGAAACCAGTATTCAATACAGAGGTTCCAGCAGCCTCCTTACTAAAATCAAAAGTGATTGTCTCCCATGCGTTAGCTTTGGTAGTTTTCACGTCCGCTTCAACAGATTTTGTAGGGTCACTTTTATCTTCAATTTTTAATTTTATAACCAGTCCGGACGCTGGTGAATATACATCTACAGACATTTTTGTAGCGCCTGCTTTAATTGGAATCGTAGAAGCAAAACCGTTTGGCGTTCCGATTGTAGTGCCTGCCCATGTTTCAGCACCATTTGACTTTACTGTTTTTTTAACGTTATTGGCGCTATTAGTTGGGTCAACTGCATCAGTGGTAGCGTTATTACCAAAGTCAGTTACTGCATAGTTTACACTCTTGGCATCAAAAGTAACAGGTAAATCAATTTGACTTAATACAATCTCAGTTGGCATCAATATAACATCATCAAAATAGAAAGTCTTTTTAACATTATTGGTAGGGCCATAAGTATTCCCATTTCCAAAATCAAAAAAGATAGATGCTTTGTTATAATTAAATCCAAAATTAGCTTGTGGGGTACCGCCACTAGGTTGGTTAAAATCAAATACTAAAGTTTCCCACTCATTCGCTTTTGTAGTGAGGGCATCGGTCTCTACCGATTTATTTCCATCTTTAGCATCTTCAATTTTCAACTTCACTATATAACCAGCAGCAGGAGAATATACTCTTACGCTCATTTTAGTTCTGTTAGCCGCTAAAGCAATTTTATTTGTAAATCCTAAGCCTGTACCAATTGTGGTACCCGCCCAAAATTCAGCACCCACATTTTTATCTACTTTCATCACTTTGTTAGCGGCATTAGTAGGATCTACTGCAAAAGTAGAAACGTTACCACCAAAGTCACTCATCGTATAATCATAATTTGGATCATCAAACGCAACAGGTAAATCAATTTGCTTACCTACTTTAATGGTATCTGTTTTTTGCGTAGTGGCAACACCCCCAGATAAGGCAACTACCCTAACAATATAAGTTCCAGCTTTAGGATAGTTATGAGATACAACTTGTCCTTCAATAAAGGACATAAAAGGCTCTGGATTAGTTGTTGTTGAGTCTCCAAAGTAAGCCCTAAAGAAAGTTTCATACAAAGCAGTTGCATCCACTTTAAGATTTAATCCATTTTGCTGTAAAGTTACTTTCAAGTTTTCAGGTGCTCTAAAAGTAACGGTCAGATCTTGCGTTACTTCAGTTGTTTTACCAGTAATATTATGACCAACAATTTTTACTTTATAAAGCCCTTCCTTATAAACGCGTTGCGTGCTTTTACCTGGTAATACTTTAACAGGCGCAACGGTACCGTCACCATAATAAATATCAAAGGAACTAACTCCTTCTCCAATAGGTATAATAGTTACTAAACCTGTATTATCTTGCGTAATATTATATAAAGCAGATAATTTGGCAGATGCACTTACCCCATCAAGGAAAGCAACATCTTCAAAAAGGTCTTTTTTACAACCGACCAATAAGATCAGCGAAGTACAGACAGCGAATAAATATTTAAAATTTTTCATTATCATTAATTTTTAAAAGTTTTTTAATATCCAGGATTTTGAGTGAGGCCTGAAATTTCAACTTCGGTTTGTGGAATAGGGAACACTTCATGTTTGCCTACTTTAAAGTTGGCACCTAATACTGAAGCCGCTTTTCCTGTTCTCACTAAGTCAAAGAAACGTTCACCTTCCATGGCTAATTCTAATCTGCGTTCTGCTAAAATTGCATCATATAATGCAGTTCCTGTAGAAGTGATATCATGCGCGTTATCTAAAAATGCACGACGACGAACTAAGTTTAAATAGGTTTTCGCTTTCGTTTCATTTGCTGTTGTTCCTTTAGTAAAAGCTTCAGCAGCCATTAATAAAACATCTGAATAACGAATAATTCTAAAGTTATTCAAGTAGTTTAATTCCACTTGGCCCGAAGTTTGTCCTTTACGAGGTAAATACTTTTGATTGTATAAGCCTGTATTTTTATAAGGAGCCACTTGGTAAGAAATATTAAACTGAGGGTTCGCTGTTTTATACGCATCAATATCTAATACAGTTACGTTTTTACGTTGATCGCCTGCAGCATATGCATTCGCTAAATCCTTAGTAGGTAAGTTCGTACTCCAACCTGGTGCATAATCAGAAGTGCCAGATAAACCACGAATACCACATTGTTGAATCGCATAGTTACCTTGTCCGCGTGTTGCACCACCCCAGTTATAATAAGGAGAAGCATTAGAGTACTGAATTTCAAAAACAGATTCAGAACCATTCTCGCCAGATAATAAAAAGATATTGCCAAAATTTTGTACTAAAGAGAACGCATTTGCATTTATAACATTGTCTAACATGGTTGCAGCTGCATCAAATTTGTTTTGATACAAATACACTTTACCTAATAAAGCTTGTGCAGCATGTTTTGTGATACGTCCTTTTTGAATTTGTGAAGGAGGTAATACCGCAATCGCTGCAGTTAAATCTGCTTCAATTTGCTTGTATACATCTGCTTTAGGAGCACGCTTCAAGGATTTTGAATCGGTTAATGATAATCTCTTATCAGTAAACAAAGGCACATCACCAAACATTTTTACTAATGTAAAGTAATAGTAAGCTCTTAAAAAGTTTACTTCGCCATACAAAGCATCTTTACCAGCAAAATCAATTTTATCGCCAGCAGGATTGGTGGCTTTATATTGAATTAAATAATTAGCACGATTCACACCTTCGTAAGCAGATTGCCAAATTTCAGTCAATTGGCCATTTACTGGAGTTGTAGTATAATCGTCTATTTGTTGCAATGGAATTACATCTGAGGCGTTTTCACCACCTGCTACAGAATTATCAGTAGCGATGTCGCCAATAGGAACTACTTGGTTAATCCATTGCAATGGAGTGTAACAACTAATTTCCATAGTACGGTAATCTGATTCAGATTTTAGATAATCCTGATCAGTAGTTTTAAATTCTTCTTGGGGATTATAATCCACAAATTTAGTGCATGCGTTTAAGCTACCGAAAAAGGCAACCAACGCGAGCATTTTTAAATATTTTTTCATGCTTATTTTCATTTTATGAAGATTTAAAATTTAATATCAAGTCCTACAGCGTAGGTTCTAGGTTGAGGATAAGCACCGCGATCAACACCAGTTTCTAGGATACCTCCTGGAATTTCTGGATCAAACCCAGTGTACTTTGTAAGCGTGTACGCATTTTTAACTTGAACATACAAACGCATTTTATTGATTCCTTTTCTTGTCATAGAAGCAGGTAAGGAATATCCTAATTGTAGATTCTTGATTTTTATAAATGAACCGTCTTCAACATATCTATCAGATACTCTCGCATTGTTGTTATTATCTACAAAAGAATATCTTGGGAAGCGCGCGTCGTTGGTAGAATTTTCACCCGTCCATCTTGCTAAAATTTCACGTGGCTTATTAGTATAGTTCGCGTTTCTTTCAAAAGCACGATATATATCATTGCCTACTGAAGCATATACAAAAGAAGTAAAATCAAAATGTCCAACTTCAATGTTTAAATTCCAACCCATTGTGAATTTCGCAAATGGATCACCAATTTTTGTTTTATCATTCGCATCAATTTTGCCGTCACCATTGATATCTACAAATCTGATATCCCCAGGTTGTGCCCCTGTTTGTTTAGGAGCAGAAGCAACATCAGCTGCATTTTGGAATAAACCTGCTGTTTTATGACCATAAAAATAACCAGGCGTAAATCCTTTTTCAAATACAGTTACCGACTGTGATTGACCGTTAAAGTACCCACCTCCAAATATTTTAGCAGTGCCATCTGAGTTAGTAGCTGTTACTAAATTAGTAGCAGTAGTAAAGGTTACCGCAGTATTTACTTTTACTTTTCGCGTATTTGAATTATGATACGTTAAAGTCATATCATACCCTGTAGTTTTTGTTGTACCAATATTAGCTTGAGGAATAGGCACTGTGCCTAAATACAAAGAAGCAGAAGGTGTAAATAATAAACCATCTACAATTTTTTCAAAATAATCTGCCGTTAAACTAAAATGACTATTTAAGAAGCTCATATCAAATCCAATATTAGTTTGGAGTTGTTTTTCCCATCTTAAAGCATTGTTAGCAGCAGAACCAACGGTAGAACCTGGATAAAATACTTCACCATAGCTGTATCCGTTACTGTTTGCAGTTGGACCATAGCTTGGACCGCCTGTGATAATACCGATATATTGAGGATTCACATTTTCGTTACCAGTAGAACCATAGCTACCTCTAATTTTTAGGAAGTTGATGAACTTGGTAGTAAAGAATTTTTCTTTAGACACTAACCAACCCAATGAACTAGAATAAAAATTACCAAATTGATTGTCCTTACCAAATGCGATAGAACCATCACGACGAGCAGAAAAAGAAGCTAAATACTTATCATTGTAGTCGTAGTTTAAACGACTAAAGTAAGATAAGTTACGGCGGAAATACTCGTAATAATAACCAGATAAGGCATCGGTATTATTCGCATTGTTCGAGCCAGTAGCTGCTGTGAAATCTGCAAATGCCCATGAGTTAAACGGCACATCTTGACGACTCGCACCTGCAGTATTGCCTGTAGTTTTTTGAGCAGACATACCCGCTACAGTTTCGAAATGGTGGTCGGTATTAATGTTAAAATTATAGTTGAAATAGTTTTCAAAAATATAATTAAAGTTGCTTGCCTTATCGTGCGAAATTTTATTATTCTTACCTAATACCGCAGAACCATCTTCATTCATTGAGTTATCGACGTTGTAAGTGCCATAATAAGCAAGTGGGCTAAATGATTTAGCATTACCATCATACTTTGTATATCCAAAGCGAGAAGTGAATTTCACATTTTTAATCACATCATATTGTAATTCAAACTTACCATATAACTTAGTTCCTATATTTTTATTATAAGTATTATCCAAAACTGTAAGTGGGTTAAAAATTTCAGATAAAAGCAAATTACTGAAGCCAAATCTACTTGCTGTATTTTTTGTATTTAAAATAGAAACGGTAGGATCAAAGTTTAAAGCACTTCCAATCACACTATTAAACGAGTTTTCTAAAACGCCTTTAGAATCTAATATTAAAGCGCTGGTATTCATGATGAATTTTAATCTAGAAGATAAATCAAAATTCAAATTAGCTGTAAAATTAGATCTTGTGAAATTAGACTTATCAGTACCGCCTACAATACCACCTTGGTTTAAATAACCTGCACTTAATAAATAAGACATTTTTTCGGAACCGCCTTTAGCAGTCAAATTATAAATTTGTTGCGGAGCATCTTTGAAAATTTGATTTTGCCAGTTGTTGCCTACTCCAATACCAGATAAGTTAGAAAAGATTGGAGCACCACCTGCAGTAGTACTTCCTTCATTTAACATAGCAGCATATTCAGTGGCATTTAAAACACCAATCGTGTTCATGACTTGTTGTACACCATAGTTACTGCTAAAGCTAAATTCTGCTTTTTGATTTTTCTTGCCTGATTTGGTAGTTACCACAATCACACCGTTACCGCCTCTCACACCATAGATAGCAGTGGTTGCCGCATCTTTAAGTACGTTGATGGTTTCAATATCGTTAGGGTTGATAGAATTTAAATCAACTAAAGATTGTTGCACTCCATCTACTATCACCGTAGGATCTGTTCCTGTGAAAGAAGGAATACCTCTAATTAATACTGTAGGTTTAGAACCTGGAGAACCACCTTGAATGACACTCACCCCAGAAGCACGACCCTGAAGGGCCTCTTCGGTACGAACTGCATTCACTTTCTCGATGTCTACACTTTTAATAGTGGAGATAGCACCAGAAACGTTGGTGATTTTTTGGGTACCATACCCAATTACAATCACTTCACTTAAATTGGATGTGGCTACTTCGGTTAATTCAAAGTTGACAGTTCCCGCAGCAGATACTTTTTTCTCTACTTTGCTCATGCCTACATAACTAACTACTAAAGTTGCTCCTTTTGCAGGAATAGAAACTGTAAAATTTCCTTTCGCATCAGTCAAAGTAGTTTTATTTGTTTCTTTCACTACTACTGAAGCGCCGACAAGCAATTCGCCGTTGGTCTTATTGGTCACCTTGCCCCCTACCTCAATGTTTTGAGCAAAAGCTCCTACAAATAGGCATAAAATAAAGGCAGAAGTAATCCAAAACCTGATTTTTAATTTCATGTACACTTAAATTAATGGTTTAAATAATAGAATTTTTATGATTTAAAAAGATAGAATGACGCGTTGGAGAAAGCATAACATATTTCATAACAAATTTTGAAGCAATTTGATAATGAAAGCATAATGTTTTTGAAGAAAGTCCAATAAAAAGCAAGGAAATGGCTAAAAATAGGGGGAAGGATAAGCTAAAATTAGCTTTCACAGTAGCAGTAGCTAACCCATATACTAGGATAGCCCAAAAAGCAAGTTTTGTAGCGTTTTTCATTGGTTTAAGCTTAGAATCGTTTAACAGATGTAGTGTTTAGGCACAGTTCTATTAATAAATAAAATTAAGCAAGCCTTTCTCTGTAATCAATAAATTTACCACATCACTACTACTACTTAAATTAAAAATGTTATATTTAGTCTATAATTACTACATCACTACTACATCTGAAATAACATGTATTTTTAACACATTATGATGTACCCTATGAAAAACTACCAACTCTTAGCTTTTTTGTTATTTTCTAGTCAAATCCTAGGTCAACCCTTTATAGGACAGAGAGAAATAACCAATTATGAAAAAAAGAAGTACAATGCAGGTACGCAAAATTGGCAAATACAACAGGACAAACAAGGAAGGATGTATTTTGCCAATAATGAGGGGGTTTTAAGTTTTGATGGCAATTACTGGGCATTATATCCCCTCCCGAACAAAACCATTGTCTGGTCAATAGAAATGGCAAATAATAAATTGTTTGTAGGAGGGCAGGATGAAATTGGTTATTTAAGCCCAAATGACGGTGGTCAATTGGTTTTTCATTCTTTGAAGTCCTTACTGGACGAATCAGATCAGAAGTTTGCAGATATTTGGAATATTGTCCATGTAGGCGAAGACATTTTTTTTAGATCTATCTATCGTTTATTTAAGTGGAACAAGGGGAAAATGAAGGTTTACCAGCCAAGTTCTACCTGGTTTTTTTTAGGCAAGTTTCAAAATAAAGTCATAGCGCACGATGAGACAAGAGGAATCATGATGTATAAAAATGGCAATTGGGAGGTGTTCATTAAAAAACAGGATCTGCCCGAAAATTTTTATATCACATCCATAAGTGATTATACCCAAGGTAGTAGCATTATAACTACTTCTAAAAACGGGCTTTTTCAATTAACCGAAGAAGGTATAAAACCCTTAACTATTAAGGGCGTCAATAATAACCAGCATTTTACGAGCGTTGTCAAAATAGATGAATTTAATTATATACTAGGGACATATAATAATGGGCTGTATTTATTCAATGAAAAAAATGAAGTCATTGAAAGTTTCACCAAACAAGAAGGATTACAAAATAATAATATTAGAAGTTTATATGTTGATAAGTCAAAAAATATATGGATGGGATTAAACAATGGAATTTCATTTATCCCTTTTAATAATGCCATCAAAGATATCAACCCTGTTAATTTTGGAGATGGATCAGGTTACAGTATGGCGGTGCACAAAAATCACATGTATTTTGCTTCTTCCAATGGAACTTTTGAACTGCCGTTTGAAAATAAAAAGGATTTAAGTTATTTAAAAAATGATTTGACAAATATCTCAGAAGGACAAACCTGGAAATTAGGCATGTTAAATAACCAACTTTATGCGGGAAAGGAAGATGGTTTGTATCAAATAGAAAATAGAAATGCCAAAGTAGTAGATAAAAAAAGCGGGTACTGGATATTTGAAACCTTATCTAATAAACAAAATATTATTGTAACAGGTAGTTATGAACAAGTAAGATTATTTGATCACAACGAAGGTCAATTGAAAGACATAGGTAATATTAAAAGCTTTGCGGGCTCTGCTAGATTCTTAGCCACAGATGCAGATCAGAATATTTGGATATCTCATCCTTATCGTGGTGTGTATAAAATAAATTTGAAGGATTCAAGTACTAAATTATACACCAGTGATCAAGGACTGCCTTCTACGCTTAATAACCACGTATACAAAATAAAAAATAAAGTACTCATTGCTACCGAAAGAGGCATTTTTGAATACAATGAAGTAAATGATCGTTTTGAAATGTCATCTTATTATAAAAAAATTTATGGGGACAAAAGCGTTCGTTATTTAAAAGAAGATGTACTAGGAAATATCTGGTTTGTACAAGATAAAAATTTGGGTGTGATAGATTTAAGTGGTCCAAAACCAAGCATAGTTTACATCCCTGAGTTAAATGGTAATATACTAAGTGGTTTTGAAAACGTATACTCCTATGACAAGTACAACACCTTTATTGGAGGTCAAAAGGGATTCTATCAAATTAATTTTGAGAAGTATAAGGAAAACATCAGCCCTTTAAAAATATTTATCAGAAATGTAAAAATTAAAGGGGATGTAGATAGTGTTTTATTTGGGGGTTACCATGGAGATATCAATGAAGAGCAATCACTTCCCAATATAGGCAATGCAAAGGTAGCATATAAATTAAACTCCTTTCATTTTGAATATGTATCTCCATTCTTTGAGCAACAAACTAATCTAGAGTACAGCTACCGTTTAAAAGGATTTGATAAAACATGGTCAGAATGGAACAAAAAAACTGAAAAAGACTATACCAACTTATCTACAGGTTACTATGTATTTGAAGTGAAAGCGAGAAATAATTTAAATAATGAATCACCAGTCACGAGTTATATATTTCAAGTATTACCTCCTTGGTATTTTAATATTTGGTCTATTGCTTTTTACGGTATTTTATTATTTATACTAATATACTTGCTCTATAAGCTTCAAGCAAAAAAGTATTCAAAAAGATATCAGGAACAACAAAAGGAATTAGAATTAAAACATCAAATTGAATTAGAAAAAACGGATAAGGAACTCATTCAATTAAAAAATGAAAAATTAGAAACAGAAATTGAATTTAAAAATTCAGAATTAGCTTCTTCTGCCATGAACTTGGTACAAAAAAAGGAATTCATTTTAAAGATTAAAGAAACGCTTCAGCATTTAAATAAAAGTGAGAAGGAGTCAATGGATTCGCAGGACCTTAAAAAATTATTACGCAGTTTGTCCGAAGAAGAAAAGCTAAATGATGAATGGGAGCAATTCTCTATACATTTTAACAACGTACATGGCGATTTCTTGATCAAACTAAGTGAAAAATATCCTATATTAAAAGCACATGAATTAAAATTGTCTGCTTATTTAAGAATGAACTTAACCTCCAAGGAGATTGCACAATTAATGAGCATCTCCGTACGTGGAGTAGAAATTAGCAGATACCGATTAAGAAAAAAATTAAACATCCCCACAGAAACGAACTTATTCCAATTCTTATTTGAAATTTAAATGTATATTGGTTGGTATAATTAGATGTAAAAATATACAAAAAAATATAATGAAATTGAAACACTTTGAATTACCTATCAAAATTGGTAGCAGATTAGTTCATAATGTATAAGAAATTACTACAATTTAATTTCACTAAGCTTTACACCAAATAATTTTAGTGTTAAAGCATTTAAATCTATTTCATTCCCTTTTAGGTGAATCGTTTTTTGAATATGCGTTTGCGTGTCACCTGGAGATAATGCCATTGCAGGAGATGACCCTTCTAACTCATAAAACTTACCCATTTGTTTACCATCCACCGGACCATCCGTATAGGCATTTAACGCATCGCCTTTAAAGGGCTCAGCCTGCATTTGCCATAATGAATTTACATAATCGGTTTTGCCTTGTGGTAAAGTAAACTGTATGATGGTTAAAACTTTGTTTTGTGCATCATAGCTTGCCGCCATTGGCATTGCACGTAATGGAGAGATGCCTATTTTACTTCTTTGTTTTGAATCGGCTTTAAATAATAAGTATCCATTTTTTACTTTTAATCTTGTGGTATCTAATTTTCCAAAATAATCATCAGTGACAATTTTTCCTAACTTAGTTTCATCCCCTTTCTGGTAGGGAACAAAAACAGTGGTATGATCATTCGCTTGCAACATACTCAAAACCCATATGGATAATTGGCCTGAATTTTTTGTCCAAGGGAATTGACCTATATTTTTTACTTTGTTTTCTGTTTCAAATCCAACCGCTTTTATCGAAGCACCTGTTTTCACACCAAGGGTATTGGTAATATTTTCAGTGCTTAATAATTTTATTTTTCTATTTACTTCCAAATCAAATTGGGTACCCGAATAATTTAATAAATGAATTTTTTTATTAAAAACAGCCTCCGTGTTTGTTGTCGTTATTAAATCAAAGCCTTCGGTATCAAGACTTGGTGGTACATACCAATTTTCAAATTTGAATTCGGTATTGGGTTTAAAATATATGGAGAATTGCCCACCTTCTGGTCCCAACCAAAACCTTTCTTCGCCGCCAAAGGCATTAAAATGAGGCGTTGGTTTGTTTGCTGCAATTAAATCATGGTTAATCCATCCAAAACTAAATCCTTTATCGCCTTCAGCCGAGCTGGTCATGACTCGGCCTTGGTATTTTGGTAAAACAATTAAAGAAGCTTCTCCGTTTTTCAATAACACTAAATCCTTGTGGTATTTTTTTAAAAAAGCGTGGTCATAACCGAATGAACCTTTCTCAAATTTATCCGATGTACTTACTTGGGTATTTAAATTATTAAAGGGTTTGTCTAAATAAAAATAGGCAGTTGCAGCCAACTCATCGGTTCGATAAAAATTCATTCCAAAATTTTTATTATCAAAAAACGGATTGTTGATGCCGCCTTCAAAAGTGGTATCTAATAAGCCATAAGTAATGGGTGGGTTGCCCTTTAAATTCAATATATCACTTGCGCCTTCTTGTTTAATGAAAAAAACAGGTTGAATATTTGCGCCATTTTTGATGAGTGTTCTAATTTTTTCTACAGAACTATTCCCTATTTGCTGAATGGTCACTTTACATTGACTTTGAAAATAAATAGGGTCTGGTACATGATATCTATAAAAACAATACTCCCCCTTCTTATCATCTGAAATTAATGAGCCTTGAAAATGTTCTTGATATTCACCTTGTCCCCATCCTGTTCCAATATAGTCTTCCGTTCCTGTTCCTGAAAGTGAGGGCAATTTGTTATCGCCATCTAAATATACTTTCACCTCCCCTTCACCAAACCAGGTATCTCGTAACATGGTATCACTAATCACTGAAATATTGGTTCCAATGAATCGTCCTTTTCCATTAATGGTAGGCAAAATTTCAAAATCCTTGCCCAATGTTGTTTTTGGTACATGATGCCAGTAGGCATGAAAATACATGGCATCATCAGGTACTTTTTCTGAAGTATAATTAATATCATACCAAACCAGCGCATGTGAACTTGACTCATTGACTAAGACAATTTTTGCTGCTGTCCGGAATGGCATTGGTATTGTAAAATTAAAAGAGCGTCCTTCTGGATTTGAGAATAACGCATTTTTATACGCTTTAGATTTACCCAGACCTAAGCCAAAAAAGTCACCAATAGGTGCTGAAACTGCGGGTGTTTTACTTCCATCCCAATACATCTCAATGCGCACATGCTGCATTTGTTCAGCCGATTTTGGTATGGTACCACTTAGCCACATGCGTCTCACAATACCAGCACCGGTAGCATCTAATAATGCAACTTTTTCACCAGCTTCTAAGGTAATAAATGCACGACCCTTTGCGCCTTTATTTGTTATGCCTGCACTGCCTTTGGCTCCAGTTGGATTTTCAGGACTTACCCAAATCGTTTTTATTTGATTAGAAGGTGCTTTGTATAATTCCTGTGCAATAATTTTTGAAGCGAATAGGCTCATCACAAAAAATAAAACCAATAAATGCAGTTTGTTTTTCATAGTTTAAATTTAGCAACAATTAGCGGAGCCATCACATGACTTTATGACGGCTTCAGTAAGTCCTCTTTGAATTTCAAGTTCAGTGGCTTGCCGAATAGATACAATTTTTATATTATAATGTAAGGTCGCTCCGGCGAATGGATGATTGGCATCTACTAAAATAGTGTCTTTATTTTTTTGCAATAATTTTGCTTCAGTTCCATCGGGTATTTGAATAAAATTGCCAATTTCGAAATCGTTAATAGTTTCAAATAAAGCGTTGGGGAATGTTTTAATTAATTTTTCGTTAACTGCTCCGTATGCATGCTGTGGTGGTAGCGTAACTTTTACTTTATCATTAATTTTATGCCCTTCAAGCGTATTGGCTACCATTGGGAAAATAGCAATGGCACCGTGTACATACTCCTCTGGGTCAAAATCGAGGTTTGAAAAAACTTCACCTTCATCATCCACCGAAATAGTATAATGTATGCCAACGACTTTATTTTTTTCAACTTGCATTTTAACTAAGGTTAACTTTTAATTCTTGCCCTTTCTTTAATTCAATTTTATTTTCAAAATGAAAAGTGAAGGTTTGGCCTTGCTTCACCAACTTTGTGTTTACCAATTTTTGTCCAATATAAATTTTAGGTACAGATAGCGTTGCTTTGGCGTCAAGGGTAATTTTACTTAAAAACAAATTGCCATATTTAACTTTTAGTGTTGCCGAAAAGATTTTATCACTTTGTAATTGTTCATAGGAGCCCCAAGCATTAGCAGATGTAAAAGGAATTTTACATTTTTCTGCATTTAATTTTGGTGCAAATTTAATATACCCATTCGGACCATCATAATCAAAACCACATGCTGAAATAAATGTACCATAACTCGCCATCGCACGCGCATAGTGATCGCTACACTCAATTTCATTGAATGGATTTCGTTTTCCTGCATAGTATCGATCATGGATCATCCTTGTTAATATAAGTGCTTCATCTGTCATACCTTCTGCCATCATATGTGAAGCCACCTGATGTTCAAAGCCACTCATACATTCATGGAAGTAGCCTAATTGCCAAGTAGTTTTTTCACCATAAGGTTTTGCTTCATTGCTTGGATTGGTATTCATCACCATACCACCATCACCTGCAAGCGCATAAGGGCGCCAACCTCTTCGCTCCTTAATATAAGGTCCAACATCAGGTGTGAAATTATATTTCCATAATGCCTTAAGTGCCGAGATGGTTTTATTCTTATCAATGATTCTCCCTAAACCAACCTGGTGTGCCCAACTCTGCCCATACACCTGATCAATATGACAGGTATTATAGGATCCTAATTTTTCTCTTCCTTTAATTTCATCTGGTTTATGAATAAAATATTCTCCGTTGAAAAGTTTTTCATCTATGTTTTTAGTTCCACTACTTACATAAGTCGCACAAATTTTGGCAAAACTCGAATCATTCATTTCGATCGCCATTTGTTCACTCGCTTTTACTGCAGCAATACATAATCCTACTAACCAGGCTATTTCACCATCCCAAACTGCGTCTAATGTATTTTCAATTGGCGTATCCTCCATGCCATCTCCATTTTTATCCTGATTTAAAACCCAGGTAGTCGCCAACTTTATTTTATCCCAGTTTTTTTGTAGAAACTTTTTATCAGGCGACATTTTATGTTCCCTATATATTCTTAATATAGTACCGGCTTGTCCATCAATCGCTGGGGTTTTTACCACTTCACCACGATATAGCATCATTCCATCTGATTTCAAAGACAAACCTAAATCAACACGTTCTCTTGTGTCTCTCTCAAGGGCAGGAAAAATTCGACCCATCGCTTGTGCATATTGCCACACATGTGTACAGGTTCCTTCACAACAACCTACGCCCTCCCAAGCATAAAATCTGCCAGATTCAAATCGATGCGCAGTAGTGGTTGCTAAAGTAGAGATATTTAAAAAAGTACGTTCCAAAAACCACCAAGGTAATGTTGAATCATACCATGTTTGTCGCCACAATGTAGTTTGTGTTGAAAGTGTTGTAAAATTTGCAGCTACATATTTTACTACTTCAACGGCATTTTTAAATTGTAGATTATAAAAACGTCCCTTACCCTGAATGACTGGATTTAAAGTCAAATTAGCAAAATGCCAAGCGATTACATAATTAGCCTGAATGGTTTGCCCCCCTTTTATAATATAATTGGTACATACGGAATTCATTAATGGTCCTGCTGATACTGACTTTTCTGTCAGTAACGAGTTTTGATTTGAAAAGGATTCCGCATTAATGGGTAAAGCAAATGAAGTATTGACTGTACATTTACCATGCATTGCACCAATTGCCATTGTACCATAATCAGGTAGCTTCACCTGTTTCTCACTGCCATTTAATTGTACACTACTATTTAATACTGCCAATCCATTGGAGGTTTCAGAAGTATTCAGTCTGATATCTGTTTCTTTTTTAGACTTGGGCATTATTTTATTTTCTAACCAACCCAAGATTGAAACAGTGATATTATTTTTTGTTTTATTTTTTATTGAAAAAGAATAAATCGTACAGGGTAGTCCAGAATTTTTTTCATCCAACGGAATAAAAGGAGAATAAACGTCTGCAGTAATATCCAAACCTAAACGATGATCAATATAATGCAGCTTTGCCATTGGGTAAGTGGCTTCAAATAAAATTTCATCCCAATCAGCGGCTTCAAGTTTTTTTATTGTTGTTGTATTTCCAGAAACAATTTTAAAAGCAAAGCCTTGTTCAAGCGGTCTGATATTTTTTGCAGGTTGTACATATGCAGATCCATCTTGTGGACGTACTTTTTTCCCCACATGTAAATCTGATTCCCATTCAATGGTCTTTGGATCAATCCCATTTTGATTTTCATTAAAAATATCCCATAACCAAAGTCTTCCATCACCGCCTAAGTAAACAGTACCAGTGAAAATACCGCCAATTGGCATGCCAATAAACTGTAACTCATTTTTTGTTTTTTTATACGTCGTCACAAATCCCCTGTGATATAGGGACTTGATCCACTCCGGATCTAATTTTTTATCAACAGGTATATTATGTAACAAGGGAGATTGCACAAATGGACCTGCAATGGCTTTTAGCGGAGTATGATAAATACCTGCAGCTAAGAGTCCTGAATTTTGAATAAATTTTCTTCTTTCCATAATGATCAATTAGAATATTATTCTTTTTATTTGTTTGCGTGGTCCTGCTTATAATGATTTAATAAAGCATCTCCTCCAAAATCATTTTTTAAATCTCTGATAACAGAATGAATATGATTTGCATTGTTTTGCGTGTTGTCATATTCAATAATAAAACTAGGCCCTTGAACACGATAATAGGTTGGGCTGCCAACTTGATTGATGGTAGTACCCGCCCATGCAAATAAAATATTATCTAATCCAGCAGCTTGTATATCCTTTAGCATGCTTTCAGCAAATAAATGGGTATATCTATTCACATACACTTTAATTAATTTCAAAAGCAATGCTTGTTGATTTTCATTTAATTCTGTGTACTTAAGTCCAAGCTTTGAATTAATTTCTGCATTTCTTTTATCAAAAGTTAATATGTCTTTATACGCTATAGTATCAATAATTGCTTTTTTTAATTGCTGCGGGTCTAATGAATTAAGTACTTGAAATCCTTCTTCGGTTTCTTCTTTTAAAATTTCTTTCCCTTTTTTGGATCCTGTGAGAACGACTGCAGGATTAGATCCCATGAATCCAGGTGTGCCAGATACAATCATTTTTTTATCAAAAGAAAAATTGTAAGAAATGTGATGCCCTTCAAAGCGCCATCCCCATATAGTTTTACTAGATGGGATACCGAAAATTGAAAAATGATAATTTCCTGGATCACGATAGTTGTCTTCTGGTTTTCTGTTTTCAATTTCTTTTAAAACCACTTCCATCGCAACAATATCAGTTGCTTTTTTGTAAGCCGTCTCGCTTAAACAAGCACGTAATAATGCAAGCCCTGCCTCGGTTTGCTGCGCATTCATATCATTGAATGTAATACCTTTTCTTACGAATGGGACAAAATGAAAATTATAACGCTCTTCATTGTCAAAGGGGAATAAGGTGCCTGTTTTTTGTTCGGTACTTAATAAATCAATAAAATTGTTTGCTTTTTTTACAACGTCCTGCGCGTTAACTATAAAAATAATTAAACAAATGTTTAAAATTGTCAGAAATACTTTTTTCATTTTAATTTATTTATGGATAATACGTATGTTAATATTAATCAATTAAAGCCTGTATGGCTTAATTATTTTTTTCTTTTATTTGCCTTAACAATAACTCCAAAGCTGCTACTTTGTCAGGATATTGATTTGCTAAATTATTTTTTTCGCCAATATCATCTTTCAAATTGTATAACTGAGGGATAGTAGCATTTCCTGTTTCAATATTTGTGGCATAAGTCATAGCATTACCTTTAGCAGGAACAATATACTTCCAGTCACCGCTTACGATAGCTAAAGTTCCCGCATGTTCGATATAGGTATTGCGCCCTTGATTGGTTTTACCTAATAATACACTCATGTGATTCTCACTATCTATCGCATCCCCACTAGGAATTTTTAATTTAAAATAATTGGCAAAAGATGCTAGTAAATCTATCTGACTCACCAATGCAGGTGATACCTTATGTTGTATGGTGCCTGGCCAACTTACAATAAAAGGCACCCGATTACCACCCTCAAAAATGCTAGACTTGCCGCCGCGTAAAGGACCCAGCGGCGTGTGGCCATTTAACTCAGTAATGGAGCCATCTATATATCCATCATTTAATACAGGGCCATTATCACTTGAAAAAATAATCATTGTATTTTTTTCAATACCTAATGCTTTTAGTTTGCTTACAATTTCACCTACCATCCAATCTAATTGTAAAATTGCATCCCCCCTAAAACCTAGTCCACTCTTGCCTTTAAACATTGTTGCTGGCATACGAGGTACATGTGGCTCTGTAGTGGCATAATATAAAAAGAAGGGTTTATTTTTATTTCCTTCCATAAATTGTTTTGCCTTTTCTAAAAAAGTAAATGAAAGTTCTTCATCAGTCCACCGAGCTGTTTTTCCGCCAGTCATGTAACCAATGCGACCAATATTATTTACAATAGTTTGATCATGCCCTTGAATTGGATCCGTATGCATTTTTAATAATTCAGGATGTTCCTTCCCTGTTGGATCATCCCCTATTTTTTCTTTGTAGCTGACTTTAATAGGATCGTTTAAATCTAAGCCAACAACATTTCCATTTTCAATAAAAACGGTAGGTACCCTATCTGCAGTTGCAGGAAAAATAAATGAAAAATTAAATCCCACTTCATTGGGGCCCGGTTTAATGGTTGCATTCCAATTTTTTTCAACAACCGCTCCTAACCCTAAATGCCATTTTCCAACGATGCCAGTTTGATACCCTGCTTGTTGAAAAACCAAGGGCAATGTGGTTTTGTTTGCTGGAATAATTAAAGCTGCATCACCAGGTAATATTCCCGTTCCTTCCTGACGCCATGGATATCTGCCGGTCATTAATGCATAACGTGAAGGGGTACAGGTAGCAGAAGTAGTATGGCCATTACTAAAAACAATACCTTGACTAGCCAATTGATCAATATTTGGGGTATGTAATTTTGTAGCCCCATTATAACTCACATCCCCGTAGCCTAAATCATCTGCATAAATATAAATTACATTCGGTTTTTGCTGTGAAAAAGCGAACTGTACGATTAGTAAATAAATAAATGTAATTCTGACATGCTTCATAACTTGTTCATTTAATGCGATTTACTAAGATAAATGTTGAAATAGGAAATGGCGAATTGGGTAACTTTTAAATGCCTGAAATAAATTTAACGAAAATTGGGTTAGTATTGAAAAATGTGCCCATTTAATAAAGAATTAGGGATAGATGGTTAAATTTTTGTTCCCTTTTTTGTTTAGTGGAACATATTTGAATAGAATTATTCAAATATGATATTCTAATTGCACGTATTTTTGAAAAAATATATAATATGAAAAAATTGATTTTAGGCCTTTTATTAAGTGCTTCTCTTGTTTCTTGTAATAACGAAAGCGCTAAAAGAGAGCAATTAGTGAATGACAATGTTAAATTTTATGGCCATGTATGGGATGTGGCAATTGTTGAAGGAAGAGTAAATATATTAGACACCGCTTACAGCGCTGATGTGGTTTTACATACTGTGCCGGAAGTTAAAGGTGCAGCAAATGCAAAAGCATATTATGCAAACTATGTGACTGGATTTACAGAAAGAGAATTTATTATTAAAGATATTTTTGGGCAAGGAAATAAAGTAACAAAGTATTGGCAGTTTAAAGGCACACATACTGGTGACTTTTTTGGAATTCCAGCTACTGGTAAAAAAGTAGATGTGATTGGTTGTACAATTGCAACAATTGTGGATGGTAAGATTACAGATGAAATTGATTTCTTTGATAACTTAGAATTTTTCAGACAGCTTGGATTAATGCCTCGCTAAATTTAATACGACCATTGCAAGTAAAGGCCATCTAAAATTAGATGGCCTTTTTTAATTAAGCATTTTCAGCAAGCCTTTTGATATACGCCGAAGGAGTTACACCTTTTCTCTCCTTGAATGCATCTATAAATTTTGACCTAGAGACAAAACCTGCATTAATTGAAATAGCTTCAATAGTAATATCTTTTGCTTTGCCTTCATCTAAAATTTGACATACATAACTAATACGCTGATCATTTTTCCACTCACCAAATGTTTTGGATAATTCCTTATTAAAATAATTTGACAAAATACGTTCTGATATTTTTAAATCAAAAGACATCTGAGAAAGCGAAAACCCTTTTTTTACAAATGGAAGTGTTGCTAGATAAGGATGTAAGGTAATATCTAAATTTTCAAAATTTGCAGATGCCGTAACCTTTTTTGCAATACTTGATTTTATTTCTTCAATAATACCCTCAGTCTCTTTATGGACTTGATAGGAAATATTTCCATATAATATTTTTGGAAATAAAAAAAGAATGAAATTTTGAATAACAAAAGCGCCACCGCATATTCTAAAAAAATACAACTCAGAAAATAAGACAGTTGATTTAATTCCTAATACGCTAAACTTATGATATAAGGTGGTCATGTGACCCAAACTATTCCCCGCAATTAAAACCTGAATAATGATGAGTATGTTTATCCATCTATTTATTATCATATGATTCGTAGGAACAATTCCGTAGGTATTGATTATTTTTTTGGTAGAATATCTAAAATAAAAAAACGAAAAAATTGCGTAAATTATTAAATGTATTGACCTAGAGTATAATATAAATTCAAAAGTGACAAAATAAAAATTAAGCGAATAATTCTCAGTAATTTTTACAATTTGATGTGCGATTTCAAATTTTTTATCAAAGGGTAAGCTTGTATAAGGTAAGGTTGCAATTAATATTAAAAAGGCTGGAATAAAATGTAGCCAGTCGGTTTTTTTAAAAATTTTATTGTCTGAAATTGTCGTTCTTACATAAATAAATAACAAGGGTCCAATAATATAGGATAAGGGTAAAAAATGGACAAAAAAGATAGCTTCCCAAAATTGATTATTTGAAAAATGTAAGCCAAAATAGACCAGTACAATTAGATTACAACAGAGAAAAAATAGGGCTAAAAATATATTTGATCTGTTTAAAGCACTTAGGTAGTATATTAAGATAAAGGATGTGAAAAAGCCGAAGATGGGCGCCAAAATTTCCATAAATCAATGATTTATAACAGATTGAGTCAGAAAGATAAGGGAAAATATACAAAATATGTAAATTAACCCTAATTGACAAAAATCAAAATAGCTGTCCCTTTTACCGAATTTGGAACATTTGGCTGCTAAATGGATAGCTACAACCTATGTGGCTATGAACTTCTTTTGATGTAATATATTTCCATCGACACTATAATGCGTGAATTGAATATTTGGCAGATCATTAAGTCTATTGGCTTGAATATTTAAAAAACCGCCCACTATATTTAGATATTCATGCTCTGGGTATATTTCTTCTTTTTTCCAACCACCTGCATGCTCGTCACTTGCAGGACCACAAGCAAATTCATACGTTCCAGTTTTTAAATGCTTGGAAACATATTGCCAATGTCGATCACCACAAACAACAAATGTGTTTTTATCCCCTTGGATAAATCCACGAATTTCATCCCCCTCAAAAATAAAATTGGAATTAGCGTGGTTATCCTTTTTTTGAGGTCGGTCGGGACCAATGATTGGCGTAGGAGAAATTAAAATTTTAAATGTTGCATCTGATGCTTTATAAGTTTCCTTAAACCACGCCATTTGTTCTTTACCCCAAATTGTTTTATCTGGTCCATCAGGCATTTCATTCGGCATACGGTAATCTCGTCCATCAAATAACCAAATTTGTACATCCTTTCCCCACCTAAATGTTCGATATGATTTTTCACTATGAGGTACTTGCTGATTAAACAATGCTGCGCCTTGCTTAAATGTAAAGTCCCCCATAAATTTGGTTTTAGTTGCAGCGTGACAATCATTCATCCAGGTATCATGATCATCCTTCATAAAATAGCATGGGACATTTTGATAAAATGCAACATTATTTGGAAGGCTATTCATTTTTTGCCAATTCCATTTAGCAAGGTCTAAGTTTTTTGCAATTTGATCATGGTATAACACATCCCCTGTATGTACTAAAAATTGTGGTTGCAGTTTTTGCATTTCCTTAAATATCTTAAACCCACCATTCATTGGATCATCTTGGTGTGTATACTCATGGCAGGTGGTCACCATGAAATTAACTGGTTCCGCTTTTTCATTTTTTGGTGCAGTACTAAAACTACCCTCCATTATTTTTATTCCTTCGCTATTCGTTTTACCTAACACATTTATCTCATACTTGGTATTTGCTTCAAGATGGTAAAGATTAAACTGCGTCGCATAATCAGTATCAGATGCTACTTGCATCCATTTTGTTGATTGCCATTGCGAAGTTCCCATCGCGCGATATTTTACACTTATTTGTCCGGCAATACCAGGAACAGCGCCATCTAATGTTTTCAATGTATGTCCTTCAGGCATGACAACTTTAACATTTTTATCAGGCCTTCCCATTTTATATTTTT